>Ga0209700_102283_pt1 | contig 39113 bp, 15 predicted proteins | sample SiratroredBW_FD_187528 | JGI IMG/M metagenome (GOLD analysis project Ga0209700, IMG submission 187528) | Root nodule microbial communities of legume samples collected from California, USA - Siratro red BW (SPAdes) (version 2) | ecosystem: Host-associated > Plants > Roots > Nodule | place: USA...
CTCCAACACGCATTTTCAACATCAAAACAGTTCCACTAGAAAAGAAAAACTTTTATTTTAATTTCGAAAATGAAATAAATATCATGAATCTTTGGTAAAACATCACATGCATTATTTTAATAGTTGTTTTTATAATGAACTATGACTTTATATAGTTTACTACTACATTTTAACAATAAAAAATATCATAGTAAAATAAAATTTAAAATATAACTACGAATTTATAAATATTAAAATATCACTTTCGGATTTGGTCAAATATTCACAAAATTTTAATCTTCTTTTTAAATCTAACCATTTTATCTATTTTTATTCAACTTTTTATCCAATATTATCCGTTTACCTAAACTTATCGTGCTACCAAATTTTCTTTCGATTTCTTTGGTATGGCTAAATATTTTTTTTTTCTCAAGTCTAATTTCAACTTTTTTTTTTTTTTGCATGCAACATTAATAATATTATTATTGTCCTTAACGAAAATAATAAACATCTTTCCTATAGTTAATTATAACTATTAAAATCAAATATAATTAGATATTATAAATATTATATATAATTAGTTATTTTACTTTTTATTATTCAGTTTTGTTACATTATTGTTATATATAACTTTTTTTATTCATAAACATATATATTAATTTAATAAAAAAATTTACTTGTTTTTATTTTTTAATATGGTATATCTTAAGTTTTTCAATTAAGAGTTTTATTAGTTACTAATGCCTTCTCTAGTTTCACGGTATAAGATATTCAATCCTTATAGTGAAGTTATTTGTTGAAGAATATTTGTGTTGAAAATACACATTCACTATAGATAAAATTAAATTATAGTATATAAGTGATTTGGCTGCATTAATTCATCCAAATAGTTCTTTTGGTTTTTTTCATGGATGAAAACTCTAATGTTACTAAAACAAATTCAAAATACTGACCGAAAAAAAAATTATATATATATATATATATATATATATATATATATATATATATATATATATATATATATATAACAATATTTATAATAATTAAATCATATAAGCTTTTCTGTTACATTATGATTATTATTATTCTTATTATAAAAATATAATTATTATAATAATAATAATTATTATTATTATTTTTATTAATTATTATTGTTATTATTATTATTACAATTATTATTATAATACATTTATTATTATTATTATTATTTTTTTACTTCGAATTATCAAGTTTGTTATTAAGTTTAAAAGGTTATCCTTCACTTTATTAAAAAAAATATCTCAGTCATTATTTAATATATTATAATATAATATTTTTGAGACCTTGTGGTAAGTCTACTTGTGATTACAAACATTTTTTTATAATCTTGGTTGATGATTATAGTTATTTGCTGACAAATGAGTTCAGTGTTTTTAATGTTATAAAATATTTTTTCAAATGGTTGAAACTTAGTTTGGGATTAAGTACAACAATACAAAAAGCTTGCTCTCACTAATTTTCTAACATCACACGACACTTTACATCAAATTTTTTTTTGAAAAGACTTTATAAAATTCAATAGTTTAGAGAAAACATCAATGAATGTGGCTCAAATCTTGTTTTTTTTTTTTTTTTTTTTTTTCAATCCAATTTGTCAATCTAATTCTGAGAGTGTGAAAAAATTACCTTATCAGGTTTTGTACAGATTCAAACTTGATTATCACTTTAGATGTTCAATTTATGGAGCAACTTTGTTCTCCTCTAAAAACAAACTTAAACTCACATTCTTCCATCCATTTATGTTGGTTATTCTAAAGACTACAAGAGATACAAATTATACAATATAAAGATTGAGCAATTTTTATTTATTTCAAAGGATATGCTTTTTCATGAAACAATTTTTTCTAGTGACTTCTTTCAGAGGATCTTCCTCTCCTCTCTTTTATTGATGATACGATGATTTCTTTGCATGTTTTGATAATTTGCCCCTAGTGTAAGTCAATCTAATAGTACTAATGGACTTAAAGCCTATGTTCCAAGATTATTGAGAGTATCTAAAAGTAACCTCTTATTTTTCTAACTATGAGTGTTCTAGCACCTCACATTGTTGTCTCATTAAGAATTTATATCCCTTGAACAAACTTAATCCAAAATACAAAACATTTATCAATCAATTTTTTAGTGTTATGATCCTAAAATTTATGATCATGTATTATTCTATCCTAAACTTAATCCAAAATACAAAACATTTATCAATCAATTTTTTACTGTTATGATCCTAAAATTTATGATAATGTATTATTCTATCCTAAATTGAGAGATGTTATGACTCAAGAAATTAAGACTTTAAAAGATAATGACACTTAATTTTTAGTTCCTTTACTTGAGAGTAAATATTGCATTGGGTATAGATATGCTTTCAAATTTAAATACAATATTGTTGGTTTGGTTGACAAATACTCCTAACTCTCTCTAGGAATGTTCTTGCCACATGTAACATTATATGTTCTTATACTAAGTATAATCATATTAATAATATGATATAATTTTTTTTTACATAATATCACTATATATAGTAAATTCAAACTATTTTTAGATATTACTTATAATTAATAACATAAAGACTAAACTATCTAATTTTTTTATCAACAAAAAGAATAAACTAATAAAAAACAATTAAGGGGTGTTTGAACCATTTTAAAAAAATGACTACAAATGACTTTTAAAACATGACCTTTTACAAAACTAAAATACAAAATCTTATAGTTCTTCTTAAGCACCCTCATTCATCCACAAAAATGACATGAAACTTGCTCCGCATATTGTCATGTTGAATTTGCAATTTTGTAAAGAACTTGTTGAAATTGTACGATCATTGTTGCTAACCAAATGGCCAAGACCCTAATAAACATTGCATTTATTGGATATACATGACCCATGTTTCCTATTTTTTCTTAATCAGATTGTCACCTATCTTTAGTGATGTGCATACTTTCTCTGACCTAGCATTTCATGTTGCAAGATAGGATTTATAATCAGTAGTTTGGGAGTGGCCAGGTTTTGCAGGATAAAGTGATAAGGATGATGTAACCTTGGATAAAGTGGTAAGGATGATGTAACCTTGCTTAATAACCCATATATTATAGTTTTGTAGAGAGTATTTTATTCATGTTATTCTTGGGTGGATTAGTTTATTGTGTGGATTGTAGCTGTGAAGCTCGGATACGATGGTTTATTGTCACAGATACGGACACACGCCGAAAGCTCGTACGACACCGCTTCAAACGCATAGTGTTGGGCCAGACACGGCCCAACGATCGGACACGCAAAAATGACACGACCCAGAAAAGAAGAAACGGAGGAGACACTGCGATTAGAAGGTGAAACGGAAAAATAGAGATTGAAAACAAAAAGAAAAACAAACTTGCTGTGTAGGTAAAGACGAAGTAGAGAAAAAACAAACTTGCTACAATTAAAAGAAGCATTTGCTGCCGATGCTCAAGAATACTGCAGCGTGAAGAAGAAGCACTGTTCCTCTTTAAAAAAAAATATGAAAAGCTTTTTTTAATTTTTATTTATTTATTTATAATTAAATAATATTATATTATAAAATTATTTTAATATTATAATATAATATATTTTAAATTTGAATATTTTTTTAATTTACTTTTTTCAACTTAATATTTAAATATAATTTTTTTAATAATATAATTAAGCAACATTTAAATTATTTAATATGTAGTAAATTAAAAAAAGATGAAACAAAACTATTGTAAAAGTATGTTTTAAAATTAAAAAAAAAATCTTGATAGTTTCAATTAAGATGAAATGTATAATATATTAGTATATTTTAATAAATTTATATATATATATATATATATATATATATATATATATATATATATATATATATATATATTATTGTGTTTTCGTGTCCTATAATTTTCAATTTAGCCGTATTCGCGTGTCTGTGTTATATCTGTATCTGTGTTCGTATTCGGACTTTATAGAATTGTAGTTGTTTATGTCTTCTTGTGCTTTTTGGTATTGTCAATAGAAGTGTCTAAGTATGTCTAGAAATGTATTTAGGTTTTTTAATACTTAGTTCTTGATTCGGTATTGTGGAAACGGATTAGAATACTCGTGAAGTGTTTTCTTTTATTCATTCATTTTTTTACCGTTAAAAAAAAAAAAAAAAACATGACCCATGTTTCCAAAGGCTTATGTTTACAATGGTCGAAGAGTTTGACATTTCCAATGCACTTAATTTATCCATCTGCATTAACAGTACTATATATTCCTCTGCAGTTCCAAAACAAGATTGGGAGCTTTGTTGGTCTCAATGGCTACCTTATTGTTGTCTTTAAGGATAAAAGCATGTTAAAAAAGTTCACAATTTTGATAGTATACTACAAGTGCTACTAAACATCAAAGTAACAAGATAATGATACAATGTGTAAGAATATGACTTCAATAATTAAATGAATGCATGCCTTGAAGCCAAAACTTGCGATTATACACGTTAATAAGTGTCAGGCACAATCATGGATATACTCTTAAAAAATATGGGTTGAAAATATCCCTTATAATAGCTCTATTACAAGAATTTTACTTTTGTATACTTAGTATGCATTCTTTCGGGTTTATACACCGATCTAAATACGTGAATGTTATACCTTTTTATATATGTTTCTAATCTAAGTCTAGATTCAATTGTGCTATTGCAAAAATTTCCTCCGCATCTGTTTTATTATCCCTGAATATAACATTATTTTTATGTTTTTATATTTTCTAAAATTAATACATATATACTATTATCTTAGATCCTCTCAAACTCTCGAAGCATTAACACGACGTATCGAGACAAGTGAATAGGTTAAGTAATGATATTGAAATGTGTTGGATCTTCTTTAAATGCTCAATAAAAGAGTTTTGCTTAACCATCAAAATGTTGGAATATATGGATTATCAACACAACATGTTCTCCCAATTTTCGTACAAACAAGTTTCATCCACTTACATGGCTTTTCCATCGTACGCACATGTTGTCCATCCAACTGTTTGACACTTTCATAATGACATCACCACTATATTTCATTAATGCATTGTTATTGGGCCCACAATGCTTTCACAGTGATGATAGTCTAGTAGCACCACCTTCTAATACCGAACATGAACCATAAAGATGACCTTAAAAACAGAGAAGAAAGCCACCGTACGTGCAACTTCTCATATATAGTTTGTTAGAGTTCATGTGATACTAACAATGTTATGGTCCACATTTACTTTCAATGATTTATTTTACTTTATGTAATAGTCATCTTTATTTACTCTGTTTACTCATATTTTTGTTTACTCAATAAAATAATATAATACCCCAATATACATATTAATTAATTCTACAGCACAATTTGTTAAATAATTTTTAACATAATTCATTAAAATATTGTAAAATAGGGGCTAAATAAATTTTTAATACATTAATTCTTTACTTCATATATTGTTACACCCAAATTTTAAATAACACTTAGTTTAAGATATTATATTTAAACATTCATTTAATTAACACAATGTTACAAAAATAAATCAGTATTCAGTACATCATTTGTCTACATATATAGTGAGACACAAATTTTAAAAATTTATTACTTAATTTAACTTATTATAGAGTTACTCTTAATTAATAAAAAATTAACCACTTAAGACACAATTTTTGTATTAAATAAAAACAACTAAAATCTGACTTTAGTTGCCTTTTATTTAATACTGAAGTCTCATGTCACTCATAAACGATTTGGATTAAATCTTAATTAAAATTTTAATTAAAATGTGTATTCTGAACACAATTAACTTTAAGAAAAATATTATTTTGACACTTCTTTTTCTCTTACTTCTATTTGATACTCCGACGTGTCAAATGCAATCTCGTGTGGCAATGAGAGAGAAAATTGCATTTGCTTTGGCTTATGTGGATTAGGTTTGTCCTTTTGCAAGGGTGTTTTTGTCATTTGCATTCTGAAAATGTAAGGCAGTTTGAGAGGGAAGACCAGATCTGATCTCTCATTTCACTCATTCTCCCACGTCCTGAAGGAGAGAGAACAGAGAAAAACAAGGCTATCTATGTGTCAGTTCATCCCACCCTATCTATGTGGTTCACTACGTACATTTAAGTGGTTTGCTATGTTGACAGTTGCGACACCCATATTTAAAGCCCCAAATGTCAGTTTATTCAACTTCATTTATGTGGTTCGTTACGTATATTTAAGTGGTTTGTTACGTTGACAGTTGTGACACCCGAATTTAAAGCCCCAAATGTTAGTTTATCCAACTTTATCTATGTGGTTCGTTATGTACATATAAGTGATTTGCTACATTAACAGTTGCGACACTCGTATTTAAAGCCCCAAATGTCAGTTCGTCCCACCCTATCTATGTGGTTCGCTATGTACATTTAAGTGGTTTGTTACGTTGACAGTTGCGACATCCATATTTAAAGCCCCAAATGTCAATTTATCCAATTTTATTTATGTGGTTCGTTACGTATATTTAAGTGGTTTCTTACGTTGACAGTTGTGACACTCGTATTTAAAGCCCCAAATGTTAGTTTATCCAACTTTATCTATGTGGTTCATTACGTACATATAAGTGGTTTGCTACGTTAACAGTTGCAACACTCGTATTTAAAGCCCCAAATGTCAGTTCATCCCACCCTATCTATATGGTTTACTACGTACATTTAAGTGGTTTGCTACGTTGACAGTTGTGACACCCGTATTTAAAGCCCAAAGTGTCAGTTTATCCAACTTTATCTATGTGGTTCACTACGTACATATAAGTGGTTTGCTACGTTGACAGTTGCGACGCCCGTATTTAAAGCCCCAAGTGTTAATTCATCCCACCCTATCTATGTGGTTCGTTATGTACATATAAGTGGTTTGCTACGTTGATAGTTGCGACACCTGTATTTAAAATTTGTCGTCCTTAATAAGTGGTAATGAAAATTGAATTAAGACATTAAATACACCAATGTCCACGTGGTTGCCTGAGTTAATGTATGCAGTTCGATGGGTATAACTTTTGGATAAAAGTATTAAAGTTGGATATAAACTTGGTATATTTGACAATGAATCCATTATGAACAAACATGATAAGCCAACTAAGTCACATTTAAATGAACTTCAGCCATACCATTACAGATGTGATTTGAACATTTACCTAGGAAAGAACAACATTGTTTCATTTATAATATACACTTAATTATTAAACTTTGACAATATATCCATTCGATGACTGTTATCCTCATGGGTCACCCATCTGTCAACTAACTCTTCCCTGAAATGTTGGATCTCTTTCTAAAAATACAACCTCCCCTCCTCTCAACCCAGCGTGTGTATAACTCTGTCAGCAATTTCGTGCTCAATTTGACTTTTCCTTGAAGGTACATCAACCATGCAAAAGGAGTGTTAGCAACAGAAGCCTTAAGTCTTCCTTAAGCATTGTATTAGCAAGTCCCAGATATGTTGTCCTACAATAATGTCGGACACAAGTCTACATAATACAAAAAAAAAAATCATTTATGCCAAAAAAATACAACTAATCATAATTTTTAAATAATTAACATCGACATTAGGACAAATACCTTTTATCCAAAACTTAGAGCAGTTGTCATTGTTATGCTTGCAAAAGACATGTCAAGAAACAAATTATGTTATTAGTTAATACGTAGCGTGTAGTGAAAAAAAAATTGCAGCATGTGGAGCACTAAGTGGTTAGCCCAGGTCACATAAGTGATTCGCTGTGTGTAATTTTGGAACACACACATGTCTCAGGGGTGGGATGTCTAAGTGGTTAGCTTAGTTCAAATAAGTAGTTCGCTGTGTGTAGTTTTGGAACACACACATGTGTCTCAGGGGTGAAATGTCTAAGTGGTTAGCTCAGTTCAAATAAGTGGTTCGCTGTATGTAATTTTGGAACACATGTGTCTTAGGGGTGGAATGTCTAAGTGGTTAACTCAGTTCAAATAAGTGGTTCGCTGTGTGTAGTTTTGGAACACACACATGTCTTAGGAGTGAAAACACTAAGTGGTTAGCTCAGTTCAAAAAAGTGGTTCGCTGTGTGTAGTTTTGGAACACACACATGTGTCTTAGGGGTGAAAACACTAAGTGGTTAGCTCAGTTCAAATAAGTGATTCGCTGTGTGTAATTTTGGAACACACACATGTGTCTCAGGGGTGGAATGTCTAAGTGGTTAGCTCAGTTCAAATAAATGGTTCGTTGTGTGTAGTTTTGGAACACACAGCAAGAAACTATTTTTTTCGTGTACATGCGTAACCAACAAGCAAGAGCAAACCATGTGAACAAACCCTAGACCATAAACGAAGAAAGGTTTGACATCATCAACCTAGAACACATCAAGAAACCATTTTTTTCACGTACAGACATAACCAAAAAGCAAGATCAAACCATGTGAACAAACCATAAACCATAAACGAAGCAAACATCGACACCAGCAACCCAGAACACAGCAAGATCTCATTTTTCGCATACATGCATAACAAGCAAGCAAAACCAAATCATATGAACAAATCCTAAACCCTAAATGAAGCACACATCGACACACAGCAAACATGTTTCACACCAAAAATACTTAAGGTTTAGGGTCAATACCACCAACGCAAATGCTCGGGCTTTGACAACAAAGTAGGAAATACCACAACGACGGTGGATTGGAGCCTGAAAAACGAAGGCGACGGTGGAAAACGAACACTAATCTTGTTGTTTTTATCTGTTCTCTCTCCTTCAGAGCACACGGGGTAATGAGTGCAATGAGAAATGAGATTTGCATTTCCCTCTCAAATTACCCTGCATTTTCAGATGGCAAATGACAAAAAAACACCCTTTACAAAAAGACAAAGATAAACCACATAAGCCAAAAACAACAGGGTTTTCTCTTTCATTGTCACGCAAGACAACACTACCACGTCAGAATGTCAAAAGAAAGTAAGAGAAAAAGCGTAAAATAACATTTTCCTAACTTTAAACCAAAGTCATTCTACTATGACATGACTGTGATATTTTATCTGATCGAAATTGAAGACGTCTTGTCACAGCATGACTTTTTTTTTTTAAATGAAATCTGCCAAAGCACCACAAGATACCCAAAGTAGTAAATAAAATTTCTGCCCCAATTCTAGTAATAAACAAACTAAATTTCAACATTTTGGTGCAAAAATCATATTTTTCTTACCCTCAGCCTTGTCTTTCCACGTCTGCATTTTTACTAGCAAGAAATATGCAGGAAACCAACACTTGTTGCAACACAGCTACCAAAGTGTTAGCTTATTTTAATATTCAATATATTTTGTGAAGCTAAGATTAGTGGAAAATTACAAAAAAGTTGGCACTTTGAGGTCAATGCTTTTCCCATTTAACCAGAAGCTGTAGTCGTAATCAGCCCTGCATGGCTGTGGTTTTATTCATAGTTGAGGAAGGTTTGATTCTTTGAATGTGGATATCATTTTGAAAATTCATACACGTTTTTATTGTATTACATACTTTAACCCTGAACTCCACCAATAACATGTTGAGTCCTTTTGTACACTATATGACAGACATTTACATTTAATTAACATGTCCTTATTGTATTACAATAACATTTATTTCTCATGTTAAAATATAAACCTAGATAAACTGAATTTTGATTTAATTTATTGTTGGTATAGCTCTGGTGATAATCTTGGCTTAGCAATTGCCACAAGAGGATGTGCAAGAAGGATATCATGGCTTGACTCAGCAAGGTTGATTGTTGAATTGGGTGATGCACTCCAAGTGAAGCCATGTAGCATTCTAGCAAATAGCATCACTGTCATTGTGGTTCCAAGCATCACTCCGGGACACCCACGCCTTCCTGTGCTAAATGACATGAACTTCAAATTTGGTTCCGTCAAAACCACATCATCTGAATCACTCTTGAGGTGGCGTTCAGGTTTGAACTTGCAGGGTTCATCCCACACTTTTGGGTTTCTTCCAAGTTCTTGTCTGCTCAGCATTACATGGCTACCCTTAGGGATGAAGTAATTTCCCACCACCGTGTCACTCATAGAGACATGGGGAGGAATAAAAGGTGCAATGGGATGAAGACGAAAAGCTTCTTTTGCACAAGCCTTCACATAGTTGAGCTTAGGTATATCTGATTCTTGGACCAGCCTCTCTTTTCCTACCACTCTGTCCAATTCTTCAACAGCTCGATGGAGCAACTCAGGTTGGCTAATCATCTCAGCAAGCGCCCATTCACAAGCATTTGATGGATTGTCCACTGTTGCAAGCATCAATTCCTACACAGAGTTTGAATATTGATTTTAAATTTCAACTTTTCAACATGCATGATATGGAGACAAATCAGAAATTATTGTATATAATTTAGACCTACCATACATGCTCCCAACCCATCTTATTTGGGGGTTAAAAGAAAAAGGTAAAACGAGAAACTGATAGAGGTGAGAGAAAAAGAGGAGAAAGATAGAAAGAAAACAAGGTGAAAGTGGATGGAAAAGAAAATAAATGTATGTTCATAAACCCCTCACCCGCATGAAATATGATTGTGTTTACGTGTTAGTATAAGTACGGAAAAACAAACTAAGAGAAAAGTGAAATATATTACTATGATTTGTGCGTTGATCTCTTCCAATGTTAACGATGGGTTGTTGTTGGAATCTTTCAGAGAGATGAGAACATCAAGCCAGTCCTCTTCATCAACCTTCAATCCATCATTCCATTGTTTGATTCTCTGTTGAACGATGGGATCATGGTACTTCTTGATGATCCTCAAAGCTTCCTTCACTTTCTTCTCTTGGCCATCCAAGTCAAGTCCCCTCAAGAATGGGAGATAATCAGAAACAGAAAAGGCATAAACGTAGTTGAGCAAATCAAAGATGGCATCGACATGTTCAACTTCCTCAAAACCGGGCCCTCCATCCTCTCTACCCTCCCCAAAATACCTTGCATTGAAACAAATTTTTCTGATAAGGTTGCCACAATAATGCCTTGCAGCACTCCTAACATTCACAAGGCCATAAACACCATCGTTCACCATTTTGCACTTGTTGTAGACGTAAAACATGAGGTTGTCAGCTTCTTCAGTCCTTTTGTCGTGAAGCCATAGGTGCTTGTGTGGAGAAAGCAAATCATTGGTTACGATTTTCTTCATTTTCTTCCACTGGTCCCCAAAGGGCGCAAAAATTGCTCCTTTATATCCATCAGCGATGAGATCAGTGGACATGCTTAGTGATCTTGATGCGAACGTTGCATCTTGTTTTCTCAAGAACTCAGTAGCAATGGTGGGACATGTGACTGGGATAACATAGGCATTTCCTAAGCGGATACATGCAATTTCAGTGTTCATTTCTTTCATGAGATTGTGTATCCACTTATATGCAGGTTTGTTTGCAAGCATTTCAGGAAGGTTGCCTACTATAGGCCATGGTTTGGGACCTGGAGGGAGGTTTGGCTTTTGTTTCTTGGAATAACTCTCGATGAAGTTAGATCTTAGGGTTTTGATCATAATGATGAAGCAGGTGATTATCGCAAGCAAAGAAGGCCAAGACAACAGAAAAAATGGGGAGTAACCCATGATTTGGAAAAGTTTTGTGACCGAAAAAGGAAGAATGGTGAAGTACTAAGCTAAGGTTTTTAGAGAGAAAGTGGATGGTCCATGACCAGAACTTGATGCCTATTTATAGCGTAGCTAAAGCTGCATGAAAAATATATGAAAAATATGCTAAGTTCTCTTGGTACGAGGACATCGCGTGAAAAGCCTTCGCACAGAAAACACGTGCATGGTCAAACCTTTTGGATTTGCAAGGTGACATGAAGTACATCAAAATGTGTTTAATGTGTTAGTTTATTATTTTTTATTGACGGTCAGCTTGAGCTGGCACATTTTATAGTGTGGTTTGATTAATATTATTATTACTATCTACAAACCCAATTCAATTAACAATTTACACAACCGTATTATGCTTTTTGCAATTCATGAACACCCTTTACACATTAGTTCCCGTAAATATTTTTCATATTTTTAGTTTACTTCTTATAAAACATGTTTTTCGACATGGTTACATATATTACCAACGAGGTAGTAAGGGAAAAAGTTGATCTAGCCTGGAGCAGACACATGTATGGTCTTAATCATGATCAACCTCTTTCCCTTTGATCTGAGAGCTGAACAGTTTAATTATATTGCCTTTTTCTGTGAGAGGATATGCTATCCAATGCTGAAGTTCAATTTGATATTTTTCTGATGAAGAATTACAGGAGTTTTAATCTGAACAATAAATGGATTGATTTGGTTTGATTCTTGTATGTCTATAGTGATGGAACTTTCTGTGTGAGAAATCGCATTAATCCACTTTGCTATGAGAATCCAAATATATTCCACATCTCTGTTTTCAAATTCTGAAGATGTTTTCTGATAAAGAAATACCGGAGATGTATTCTGAACAACATTTGAATTTGTTTGCTTTGCTTTTTGAATTTCTAATGCAAAAGGGTCCAACTTAAATACCAAGACACTAAAAGGTGGAAATTTATCAATTGGGACTTCACACAAGAAGATAAGAAGATAAGCTGAACCAAGTAAAAGGGACAAACACTGTATACAATCTCATGAACTTAGCTGTGAATGAACCAATTTCATGTTTCGGTCTCTGCCTATATAGAGATTGTTTTGCTCAGTTCTGACGAAGTATTAGTGTTTTGTATGGGCTGAAGTAGATACAGATGATGATAAAGCAACAGAAATCCGAGATCTTTCACGGTCTGTATTCATTGTATTTCTGTTAGCCATGTGAAGATAGCTTTCTGTTTGGGATAATTTTTTTATGGTATACCATCAAAAGAATGCGAGATAATTTAGGTGTTCTTTTAAGTTTTTTAGTTTTTAAAACTGTTTGTGTATGTGTATATTGTTTGTAGATGAGTTGAAGTATATATTATTTATAAATGGGTTGAAATATTTTAAATACTTTCATATTTATAAGAAAATACATTACAAACAAAAAAAGTTATTTAGACACAAATTTTAATTACCAAATAAAATGATTGTTAAGTTTGATTAAGTAACTACCAAATTAGGTTTTGGTTGCTAAATAACTATAAAATAAAAGTAATAATTGAATTTAGTTATCTATTAAGTCAAGGTAATTGGTATCTAACATTAGTTACTAAAGTTTTAATCACTTATACCATTAGATTCTAAATTAGTAATGATATAAGTGACTAAAACTTTGGTAACTAATATCTTGACTTAATTGATCACTAAATTCAATCATTACTTTTATTTTATAGTTATTTAACAACCGAAACCTAATTTGATAGTTACTTTGGTCACAATTAACAACTATTTTATTTGGTAGCTAAAATTGGTGTCTATAAAAGTGATGGCTGACTCAAAATCTTCTATAAAAGGACTTTGATTGTGAATGTTTGGACTGTTAGTTTCATTGCTAGTATCCTTAATCCTTTCACATGGAAACCACATGTTCATATACGACAACATCCCTAGACACAAATTTCTCTTGATTGAATATGCAACAAAATATATCCTTTTGTCCCCTGCTTTTAAAACCAATAAAAATACATTTTGATGTCATTTGATCAAATTTACTTCTAAAGTGCTAACATAGCATAAAGATCCAAACACCTTTAATTGATTAAAATCTGGTGGAGTTTTGTAAAGTATTTCATGAAGAGAAAAATCATTTAAAACATTTGTGGGAAACATGTTTATAATATGGACAACATGTATCACATGATATAATCAATAAATTTTGGGTAAATGAGAATGTATAATGAGAGTTTATGCTACATTTAATACATGATCATGTTTCCTTTCAATTATACTATTTTTTTGTGAAGTATTGACACATGAAGTTTGATTTATTATTTCTTTACTTATAAAAAAATTAGTCATGAAAAATTCAATCTCATTATCACTTTTTATTACTTTTATTGTTGTCTCAAATTGCGTTTGAATAAAACAACAAAGTTTTTCAAAAACTTAACAACTTTAGATTCTTGTTTTAAAGGAAAAACCCATGTCTACCTTGAATAATAATCGTATGGTCAAGAAATATTTATGACCATAAATTGATGATATTGAATATATCCCCACACATCAACATGAATCAAATCAAAATATTTTTTAGATTTAGATGCACTAAGAGGAAAGGGAAGTCTTTTTTGCTTTGCAAAATGACAAACAACAAAAATAAAAGATTTGTTACATTTAACAAAAGAAAATTTAATTTTGATAACATCAAAAAATTTGTTTAAAGCATACCCTAACCAAAAATGCTAAAGGGTTTCAAGATTACTAGTAGTAAAATTGATAGTATTGGTGATGTGTGGAGATTTGATAGGTTTGATTTGAAGTTTTTGATGAGAAGGAACCATGAGTATATAAAGTCTATCTTGCATCTCCGCTGAACCAATCATTTTCAAAGAGTTCTTGTCTTGAATGTGACAACCACTAGAGTCAAATGTATTCATACATGATAAATTATCAATCAATTTTGTTACTAAAAGAAGATTAAAAGTGAAATTAGAAATATACAAAACATTATTTATGACATCATTTTGATTGAGAAAAACACTTTCAAAATAATTAGCAATGACTTGATTTCCATTTGGTAATTTGACACTAATAGGATTAATTTAATGATATGAAGTAAAATGAGTCAAGGATGAACAAATATGGTCAGTAGCACTACTGTCAAGAATCCAAAAAGTATAAGAAGAAAGAAATTTGTTACTAATGTGTATTGTGATGTTGGAAGGAATAATAGAGATTTGATTAGAAGCACTGTCACTAGATTTAGACAATTGTAGAAGGGCTAACAATGCTTGATATTACTCAGAAGTAAAACCAATTTGCTGAGAATGCACTTCTGACCTTGAACTTTCATGATTCTGCTATTTATTATTATAATCTATTTTCTGATTTTTAAACTTGAACTGAGGTGAAAAACCATGCTTTCTATAGCATGTATCAATCATATGTTTTGTCTTTCCATAGTAACTGTAGACTTTAGAAGTACATTGTTTTTCATAATTTCTTCTGCTAGTATCAATCAATGCCTTGGACTGATCACTAAAAATTTATCTTTCTTGTTGTGTACCGAGAGAACAAATCAAATTCAAGGATAACAAGGGATCTCGTAAGATATCAACAATTTTAGCTATGAGTAAATGTAGCAATCAGAGCTCTAAAATCAGTATTATGAAATCAGTGCTCTGATATCATATTATTGAATAAATATCATATTATAAAATGAAGAGATGAACAAAAATGAACAAAAAAAATATGAAAATGAGAATATTCTCTCTGTTTTCTATTGAGAGCAAAAGCAAAAGACTGAATATATACAAGTAATATACTCATCATAGGTATAGCTAAAGAAAAAAAAACAAATAAAAATATTACAATCTAATTCTGTTATAAAATAAATAAAGTTGATGACAATTTGATTATAATGACAAAATGATATAATTGGAAATTAATTTTTTTTAGGAGCCTTATATTGATATTCTCTTAAAATAGCTAATCTAACTTTGTTGATCTATAAAATCCAATACATATTATGACACACCTTTTAATAAGATTTGATGATGTTATTATCAGTACTAGCCTGACAAGCAAGCTAGCACAGTGAAAACTAATATGGCTTCTTCCTTCTTTTGATATCCCGTTTAGGTCCAAGCGTAAATAAATAACTATTCACATGAATGTAACTTTGAAGGTTGGGAGAATATGTGAGAAGATGGATTAGTTATTTGGAAATGCTCAAATCTGGAATGTTGAACTACTACATACAGCACAGCAGTAGAGGCTAAAAAGGCAGAGCAAAAGTGTGTGGAATCTTTTACCACATATATCACATGGAACACAAATTGAATTTAATGTAAAACAATCTATCTTTTCGAATTTATGAGTATTGGATATGTGCAAAGTTTAATGAATGTGTACGCCTTTTGCCTGTGTTAATTTCATCTGTAAATATTTATCTTTGTTAAGGTGTATCTGATCAAATATTCAAAGATGAGAATATACTAATATTTGGAATAAGGGTAAGGGTGTAATAGAATTGTGGGCATTAGGGATTTTTTTTTATGTTTAGTTATGATTTTGTATATGGATTGGGACAACCCATTGCCTCAATATTAATAAAAAAAAGTTTATGGTTGATAAAAAATTGTTGTCTAAGCAAATAACCATAATTTTAAATCTATTAGGATAAATAACTAATGATAACTTTTAAAGGTGAAAAGGAATTTTCATGAGCAATTTTTACAAATGAAAATTAGATGAGTTTAATCAATATAATGAGTATTAAACGATCTATTGAAAAGGATTCTCATAGTTGTGTTGGGGAATCTTGGTTGAGAAATAGTATATTGATGGAAAATTTTGAAAGGCATATAAAAAAGTAGCAAGTGGAGTTACCAAGTCACCATAAAAAATAAAGAAAGTGTGATTTTTGTATTACCGTATGAAAATACTCTTGATTAAAGTAAATCAAACGAAGAATGATGATTTAATATCAATGAGTGATGAAGAAACTTGTGTAAGAAATTAAGATATTATTTTCAACTTAAAATCTTAGAACAATAAGTTTGTAAGTTATTTTGTTTATACATTGTCAAATCTTATTCATTTCTATCATTGGGATTTCAACTCACCTTAAATATCTGAGAGATTAATATATTCAATTTAGATTAAAATAATTATTTTAATTTTTTTAAGATAACATATGATTTTAATATTAATTAAAATTATATTCAATGCATAATAATATATAATTTTTATAAAATTATATAAAAACTAACATCATATATGTACCAATCATCAAATTCAACATTTAGTAAATATTTTTTTCATAATTTGTCTGATTTATCTAGCTGGTGAACATCTATTTCTATCACCAACATAGCTTTGACAATTTGGCAGATATTAGAAAATGCATATAATTTCTCACTTTTTGTTTTGTTTTGTATATTTCACTAGTAGAAAAATCCCTTCTACACCGGTTCTGAAGGACATTATACATCGGTTTCAAGATGGATGGAGATGCAGGCGATGTAGAAAGTCCTAAACTTTCTACATTAGTTCTATAACCGATGTAGTATATGCATTCCTACATCGATTGATAGATCAATCATCAACGTAAAATACCAATCTTGAGAGTACTCAAGAGGAGATACTACATCAGTTGTGGGCCTAACCAATGTGGTATCTACCTCTATTACATTGGTTGTGAGCAACAACCGATATAATATCTCTGTTTTTCAAAAAAGAAAAATCCAAAATCCTTTGATAAATCTTTAATTCATACAAGGAAACACCATACAAATTTTCAGAATTTTTCGATAAGTATAGATATATGAAAAAAAAAGATATGCAAAAAATACTAAAACAATAAAAAAAACAAATAGTAAACGATGAATTTTGGAAAAAAAATTAGATTTTGAATCTCCTTAGGGGATTGCCCACGAGCTTTGTTACCTAATTTTGAGCAACTTTCTTTTTTTTTAGCGTCTCAATCCGAGTTCTCTATCAAAACTTATAGCAATTTGAAGTTTTTTCGCCTTAAATTTTGAAAAATCAAAATTTATGATAAATATATACAATGTAAGAACTCTACCGTCAAATATACGCTAATTCAAGTTGCTTCTAAAAAAATCTTGGTTAAAAACAAATTTCTAACTATTTTTAATAAATTTTACAAAAATGCTAACCTAAGCAGCAAGGAGTGTCAAACCAAGCATTTAAGGTGGAGAAAGGCTCATACAAGTGTATAGCATCTTTAAAAACCTGCAACGTAAAAACAGTTAGCAAATCACTTATGTTAAAAACGTTAAAGAAAGTATATAAAGGCAACGAAGGAACCAACCAAATGAGCATGAGTGAGAGTGAAAGCAATGACAACGCAGAGAACCACCAAAGAGACTCAGTGGCACCGGAAGGGACAGACAGATAATGAAAGCAGTGAAAAAATATTAGGTTAATATATTTGTGTGCACTCACTCAAAAATTGAATTTCTTTTACACGCTGGAACATATTACGTCGGTTATAACGAGAACTGATGTAATAGACACTTTCTACATCGATTTTAGGTAACAACTGATGTAGTATCTAGCACCTATTACATCGTTTGAGACTTACAGCTAATGTAATAGGTTCAATACCAAACCAAATTTTGAATTTTTATTTTTTCAATCTTTTCTACATCGGTTAGAAGTGTCAACCGATATAGAATGGAATAAATTATATCAGTTCGTCAGTAACCGATATAATATCTCTTCACAAAATTTTAAAAATGTCACCATATTTTTTTTATCTCAGTTATATTTTAATTGACATTTTATTTTATTATAATATGTATTTTTTTTGGTAGTGTTTGGTGTGTACATGTGAAACGTTCACAACATGCTGATTTAACATCTTAGACTTTTTATTTCTAACGAGAAGTGATTAAGGGTGGGAAATAAAGTGAAGGATTAGCCTTAAACCATATAAATATGTTTCTTCCAAATTTTAACATTTTTTCGCGAAATCGGCTATAGAGATCTTCAGAAGATTGGCTTCGTATAATTCGATTATAATTTTTTATTAGGTAGTTTAATTTTTTTTTGGATTTTCTGTGTGAGTAGATAGTTTTGTAAATATCCTCTGCATTTATAGTAGTTTTTATTATTAGATACACAATTTCTAGGATAAGATTGGTTTATAATAGGATTAAAGCATCCCTAAATTATTTTTATTAATTTTATTCATTGTCTTTAAAAAAAATATATAAAATGTAAGATTCCATGAAACATCTCATGGGTAATAAATTATAATTTAATTAAAGTTATCAAAATAACATTATAATCGTGGCTTATGTAATGAATTGCAATTAAATTAAGATGATAATATAAAATTAGCCGTGGCTAAACGATTTACCCGTGCAAATTTTAGTTATGACGTGACAATTTTAGGTGGTTGTTGTCGGAACCTGGAAGTATTCATCTCTAACAACAGTAACACTTAATTCTTAAAATAAATGAATGTGTTAATCATTTCTTTGCAAAATTTATGCAATTACAAATTAGTTTGCAATTTATGAATTTCATAATAGATTAAAATTTTAGTTTGTGTAATGTACATCATAAATAGTTCTTGCATGTAATTAGTATTAAAAAATGAGCTATTGTTTAGTATTTAAGTTATGACATAATTAAAATTTATGGTAAATAATTTTTTAAAATATATAAATTGTATTTTTAATTTTGATAAATAGTTTCAATAGTTATACATTGTTTCCTTTAATTACTAATAACTTTAAAATAAAATCCAAAATATCAATTATTAATATTCTCATTATAATAAGAAATATTTCATAGTTCCGCTATAAAGTTTATAACATTCCTTTTATAGTTTATATTAATTTTTGACAAAAAAATTAATCAACAAACTTTATTTTTAATTAGTCATTTTGAGAGAGGAGTTATTCCTAAGTTATTATGTTTTAACTTTTTTTATTATATATGTTTGTTTTCTTATTATATGTCTTTGTGTTAATTTATTTTAAGAAATGCACATGTTATTAAATATATTACATCTCTCTTTACATTAAGGAATATAATAAATTTAACAATACAGTACCTTAAAGTCTCATATTTCATTTATAAAATTCTTTTATGCTAAAAAAAGAAATAAGTCTTACCAAAGTCATAATCATCAAATCAAGCTAGCTAGCAATTGAAGTGGTGTTAAAAAACTAAGAAAAAACCCACAACTTGTTGTGTTATACGTTTATATTATTATTATTTCCAAAATCTTTTGTTTTATCCATGATTAAAGGAGTATGATGGCCTACTACAAAGAAGGTGCGGCTGTAAAGCATTCAAAAGTAAATTGATCACTACCAAACCTAATAATTGAAATTCACATAAGCAAGTTCGACAAAAATTAATTGACACCAATTTTTGCAATATTAAAACCCATATTGGCTTTAACTTTTTAATTAAAAATTAGAGGGTTAATGTCAGATCTAATCAACATGTAATTAGGATAGATACACAATAACGGAAAGAGTAGAACTATATTAAATTAAAGGAAGGCGTGAGCAGAATGAACATTTTCACTGATTTCCCGTAGAGTTCAAAGACACGTAGCACACAAAATTTGATAAAAAGGATTATTACTATTTTTCTTCTTATCCATTATTTAGATGAACACAAAATTTTCTTAGATTGAGACTTGATCATTTTAAATGTGTATGCTTGAATGAATGGCCTCTTGAAAAAAATAGTAGGTATTAATTCATTACACAGTTATTTTTAAACAAAAATAAGTTATTAAAACTTAAATAAAAATTATTCAAAACAATAATAATTTATTCGAAAGCAAGTTTTCTCATTGTGTTAAATTTTAGATTTAAATATATTTTTAATTCTTTTAAATAAGTAAATCCTGTTATTGGTCCCTTAAAAATTAACATAACAAGTTCCCTTGTGTTAACAAAACATGTCTTCATCAAAAATAATTTTAACTAAATACCAAAAATATTTTTGTCCTTTCACTTTCTTTAAAAGTTATATTTCGGATTTGAGTAATCCGAATAAAAATTTGACTTTTAAAAATAACTTTCGAATATTGTAATCCTGTAATTTTTTGAATTATAAAATTCAAAATACAAAATCAAAACCCACCCACCCAAACTTACCTCTAACGAAAAGCTTCATCCAACATCTCCCCACCACCACAGTAGATCATCATTGACCACTACGACCAATCTTCCACCGTCACACAGCCACAACCACCATCACACTGCACCGAAAAATTGCAGCACTTTTATTCACGTACCTCTAATTTTTACCCTTCTAAAACCTATACATCATTTTTGTTAAGGACAATATAGTATTTTCCATATCGACATTTGAGGAAATTCAAAATCTACGGAGGTGCAGGAAGAAGCCGTCCACACGGATTCTCCAAGCCTACTTCATAATTACCAACACGATATTTGCTATTAACACCCCCTACCTTTGCTATTTAAACCCAACCATGAAATCAGTCCCCCATCCCACCTCTCTCTATAAAAAAATATAAACAAATTCTATTAAAAATTTATATAATTTATTTTTAATTTATATGTAAATAATTTTCATTTACATATAAACTCATTTAATTTCCATTTTTTTCTTTTTATTTTTCTATTTTAGAAGTCTTTATGTATAGCAGCAGTTTTCATTTATTTTCGACCGGCCTTGCACACTTTGGCTACATATGATTGTCATTATTTTCAATGGACGTGATTAGCAAGCCTGCTACAACTTTCACCTTCTCATCTCACTGTCTTAAATATTTCTGTCACACAATAAGTTCATTGCTAAAGCATCCTTTCATTACTCTCTCATCTCAATGGCTGATGATCACATGAAGACTCTGCAGGCAAAGCCAAAACTAGGGCTTGAAGAACTGTACCAAGGAATCCCTGATGAGTCTGTTAACCTCACCTTTCAAGACCTAGCCAATGTGATTTCATCACCCCACACAAACACTACAATGGCCACATCCACCACAGAACATGTTTCTGAAGCTGCTACAATCAACAATAACCCCACAAAGGTGCCATCACCTTCTCTTTCCACTGTGCCTAGTCTTGACTTCAGAAAGGGCTTGGAGGGATTGAATCACAGCCATCACCACCATAACCGCAACAATCATCATTATCAGCATCAAGAGTTTGGCCACGGAGGTGGTGACTCATCTTGGGGTCATTTTAACCATGCAAGTGGTGCTGCAGCAAGGGCTCAAATTAGCAGGGCCAGTGAGTATAGCATGAGCTATGATGGCATGAAGAGTGGAGAGAGTTTTGCCTCTGGAAAAGGTGGATCTGGTCGACGAAGGAGGCCAGGGATTCCTCACTCTACGATCTGCACCATTTGCAATAACTATGTTTATCTTTTCAGGACTAGATGCCTGGTATGTCTTTGCATGCACATTATTTATAATTCACTAACTAGATAGTGGAAACGTCTATAGTAAATTACACTGATATTTGTTGTGTCTTAAGATTCCACACAATTTTCTGCCTTTTTCTTTTCATGTTTACAGCAGTTTCTCTAATACAAATTACAGTGTAAGGTTTTTAAAATAATTAGGAGGATTAATGCATGGAATAATGAAAAAAGTTTGACAAAAGCATTAGAGTATCATGCATAATTTACAAACTCTTACATTCTTCAGATCTTTAATTTCTATGTATTGTCTACAAGAAGGGGATGTATAATTGAGTAAAGTTGAACTTAGCTAATATATGGTCCATAACTTTTATGTTAAGATGTTTCTGGGGTATGCAGGTATGTGGTAGGGTTTATTGCAGGCAGTGTGTTGAAATAGGCATGGGAGAAATGACAGAAGGAAGAAAGTGTATTGAGTGTCTTGGATTGAGATTCAGCCAAAGGTAATGATCGTATCCAAATGAACTGTTTTCTTGAAAAAGCTACAAGAAAACAACAATTCTATTGTAAACAACGAAGAAACCTTGCATTCATGCAAAAATTGTTCTTAATCCAACACATCTAGATCAATAAATGTTAGTCACCACGCCATTTTTTAACTTGCCATAGTCATATATGTTCTTTAAACCTAGAAGAATTCATATCAGCTATACCCAAGGTATTTTTTATAATTCAGTTAGAATCAACTTACAGTAAATTTTTACATATGATTGGTGACACAGGTACATAGAGAGAGCAGGGATGGAAGGGTGTTGCAGTTGGAGGTATCCAAGCACATTGAAGCATGCTGAGCTTATATGGGCTGAGAAAGGACCAAGGAGGAGTGGTGATAGAGGCTATGGTCACCATAGCATGGCCTCCTCAAGACCTAGAACCACTCCTCTTTCCATTGCCAGCACTGAAGCCTCCTTTGTCATGTCTGCAACTCATTCTTCTTTCTCAGCTCCTCACCACCTCCCTCTTTGAACCCAACAATAAACATCAATATCCTACCATATATTATAATAAATATATACTATAGTGTCTCATGGTGATGTGTTCTTTCTGAAGTTGTTTTATCTGACATTGTTTTATACTATTGTTTCATTCTATTTGTTGATTCTATTTGAATTGAAAGCTCTATTATATAATCATTGTGGCTTTACTTGTTGTTACTGGTATCAATATTAGAACAACTGCCAAAGTCTGGCATAGAAATAATCGCCAACTATCTTGTCTGCCAGCATCTCAATCTCTGGTAACTCCCTAGTTATCCTAAACGACGAATACAAGTTGTTCAAATTGCATGGATCAAATAGATAGAATGAGAAAATGTTTATATATTGAAAGCTTGTTAATGCCGGCTATAAATAGTGCCTTGTTCGATCAAAGTTTTTTTTCTTCAAACAGACGTTGCTGGCTAGTTCTTTCGCTCACATGGTTATTACATTCCATGTTTCTTATAAACGAGTTTGATTTTTCTGTCCTTAATTGAGTGATATTACATACAAATTCCAGTGGTTTATATCTACAATAGAATTTTTTATATTTTTTCATGAAATATAAAGTTACAGAAAAAAAAATATTTCTTATAAATTGTTATAAAAAGTTGTAAAAAATCATAAAATATAAAAATTCTGAGAGTACCACAATTTTTGTTTAATGTAAATTTTGTATGCTGAGTTGAATTTTATGTGAGGGACTTTCCCTGTCCTTTTGGAAGCACTAAACAGGCCATAGGCGTAATATTATCAAAATAATTTTTTTTCTTAAGGCACCAGATAATTATTCATTAATAAAATAATTCAATCATATCAGTAAAGAATGAATACTAAACAGAAGATAATACTGGCCGTTTTGTCCTTAATGCTAACCCTACTACCTCAACTCATATCAATTAATAATATATAATTGGTTGGAATACTAACCAGTCTTCCCAGAATTAATAGATGAATTTTTTTTTATTAAAAACTATCTCCAAATTGTATTACAAATTATGGGATTATGTAATCTCACCCATTTTAATAAAAATGTTTTTTATTTTTTAATTTCTGAATAAGTATTATTATAGCATTTTCTACATCAGGAGACAAATACAAGTTAAAAGTAACTCCCAAAGCAACTTAAAGTAAAAATTGCTTGCTCTTCATATATACATACTATTGTAGTTGTATCAACATTTAGAAGAGAGAATATTAACATTGATCATAGTGATAACTACACTAGTAATTTATTACAGCAATAGTAAAAAACCAATGCAGTGCATGAGAGAAGGATTAAGACATATTAGATCTGGGTTTGATCTTAATTGGGAGACCCATGGATGGATATGGCATTGGTTGACGGGTAATTGGTTCCTCTGGGTTTACTTGAGACCATTCATACAGTTTCACAAAGTTGTGAATGGTTGTCAAGGTCTCAATCCTCGCAAACTCGTTTCCTATGCAATAATGAAGCCCTGCACCAAATGGAAGGTAAGAATAAGGTGGAATTGGCTTTGTTCGATTCTCAAAACGAGATGGATCAAACTTTTGTGGATTCTCAAATATATCATCGTTCATATGGGTTCCATGTGCTGCCCAATACACCTGACCAAATAACCAATTTAACATTAAACTTTGTCCAGAAAAGGTGTCATTAATTAACATTATGACAAATTACTGTATGAACATTTATAAAAGGATGTTCACATCAAATACTAGTGTCTCAAAGGGTTACATATGAGAGAAAAATAATAATAATGATTTATGAAGTTTTGAGGATGGAAATATCACCTGCCACCCTTTTGGTATGTCATATCCTTGGTAGCTAGTATCTTTAAGTGCTTTCCTAAAGCTGCCAAACAAGGGAGGGATCATCCTCATCAATTCTTGAGCCACTCTCCATGTATATTTCATCTTTTGTATCTCTTCCCATGTTAGCCTCTCTTCTGTTCCTTCCCTTTGCTTTATAATTTCCATTTGTTCTGCATAAAAGAATTTAGTAAACAACTAAAGTACATGTGTTTGTTTTCTTTATTATTTTTTAAAACTAAAAACTGTTTCTATAAATAGAAATCAAACACGTCCTAATTCTCTTTTGATTTTGGACTGCACACCATTGTAACTGAAACAGCAAGTTTAAGTGGTAGTACCTTCTAAAACTCTTTTGTAAACCTCTGGATCTCTAGATAACTTCCATATCATCAAGCTCATAAGAGTGGCAGATGTGTCATGACTAGCAACAAATAAAAAGATAAAATTGTCAGTAACTAAATCATCTGCTAGAGGTTGCTGATTTTCATCCCTTAGTGCAAGCAAGCCAGAAAGCATGTCATTGGTAGAGCTTAAGACTCCTTTAGACAGTTCCTCCCTTCTTTTGTTCATAATAGGAATCATCCTGTCAACAATTCTTGCCCTGGCTCCTTGGCCTCTCCAAAATGCAGTACCAGGGAAATTGATGGGAAGAGAATGAATTGCTTTGAATGCTAAAGTGAAATCCACAAACAAAGCCTCCCTGGTGTGCTCATCCTTAATGTCAAACAATATATTGCATGCTAAATCATAGGACAGTTTCTTCATGAAGACCACAGCTTCCATTGTTTCATTCTCTGTGAGTGCTCTCAGTAATGTAGCATTCACCAATTCATCCATCTTTTTTACATAGTTCTGAAGGCATTCAGGTTTCAAGAATCTCAGCATTTCCCCCTTCACTAACTTGAATCTGCATGAAACATTAACACAGCCCCAAAAAAGGTGAAATGTATAGTCTGTTTGATCACATCTGAAAATCATGTTGGAAATCAAACTATTTGATTATCCAGGAGGAAATTGGTTCCTTTTTGGCTATTTCTTTTTAGGATTTTGAAAATAGATTTTGCAGTGAGCATAAATAATTTTGAGAGGAGTGAAAAATTCTACAACTTTTTTAGACACGAACTGATTTTGGTTATGAGAAATAGATATTTACACTTCTAAAGTGATTTTACTTTACTATTCGAATAAAATCATTTCCTTTAAACTCACTTTTAAAATATCATCCCAAACACAAATAAATCTTTTTACCTCAACCTTTTCAAAATCATTTCTACTAAAAACTAAAACAAGGACCACCAGTAGTTCCCTTTCTAACAGTATTTGTATCACAGTACTAATGAGTTATCCAAAACTATTCCAAAATCTCTTATCCATTAAAATTCAACTATCCATAATCCATTTAAATAATAGAAACAAAGAACCTCAGCTGCATGAGTGAGTTAAGGTTGAAGATTATGTACCTGTGTCCTGTAAGTTCAACTAAGCTTTGTCTTCCAAATATCTTTTTCATGGTGATGGGTTTCTTAGCAGAAAGCACATCATCAGGTGAGCCAAGGATAAACTTGTTTCCTGCTTGTCCAATTACAAACACTGTGGGGGACCCCATTAAGGAGGTTTTAAAGACAGGACCATACTTAGATATCCGTTCTTGCAACCAATCAGAGCCCTTGTCTTGTCTCTGAGCTTTAAGAAAACTAAGTGTCTCTCCGATGATAGGGTACCCCAGAGACCCTTTTGGAACATTTTTTGTTTGACTTTTTGAGAACCATTTTGAGATTAGAAAAGCTAGACTCAAAGTGGTTGAAAATAGGACAAAGAAAGATATCCCCACACCCATTGACTTTAGCCTTAACGAATGTTGAGCTTTATTTGGCAAATGAAACAGTGGCTTCAGATCATTCACAGAAATAGCTATATGTGAATCAGATAACAGAAATCATACATGCCCTTCTTAGAGATTCACTGATCAAGTGACATTGGAAAGAGAAGACATGAAAACAGAGTTTTCTTTTTTTAATGTGGCACGACTAATCTACTGAATAATTTAATCAATTGAATAATCAAATTGACGAGATCAAGATGCTTAGTAGTTGATCTTTTAGTTAACTGAACTGATCTTAACTTTATAAAATGCTTCTTTCTAAGAAAAGGTTTATCTTTGTTAAAGAAAGAGCATAACATAACCACCTTTTTAACATAAAAGGCAATTACCTCATGCACCCCCATTTTTTGAACTTACATCCCACAATTCAGTGACATAATCAAATTTTCCCGTGTGCTTCTCCTTCACTATATTCCACTACCGCTGCAGAAAAAGAAAGAGAAACTTTTCATTTAATTGAGATTCTACTAACTATCTTTTATTTCTTTTATATAAAACTCAAAGAAATGGGTATAGATAAGAAAAAAAATTTAAATGAAATTAATAAATTAAATGTCATCAACTAATTTTATTAATTAGTGATAACTAGTTCTTTTTTGTTTGTATTAAAAACTGAACGGAGTAAAACTCTCTAAATTATTCATTTCCAATGAATGAATTGGTATATTCCATTAGTATGTTGGAATCTTGAGAAAATCTCTGCCCCTTTCATCTCGTTGTGAATTAGGGATGTTCGAAAAATATTCAACTGAATTGTAAAAAAAAAATGAATATTAAAAAATAATTTATCCAAACTAAGCGGAATCGATAAATTATTCTGAGCAAACTAAACTAAAGTAATTTTAGTTCAACGAACTACCATCAAAATTTCTAATTGAACTAATTTTTTTGATTTGAAATAAACTATTTTTTGAATCAAAACTCCTAAAAATAGATTTTTTTTTTTTTTTAGTTTTAAATGGTATTTTAAGGAGACTTAAACGCACGCATATGTTGGTTCCCCTGAGCTATTTAAACTAATAAGCTCTTACATTAATTCAATTAGTGAACTACGTTTAATAAAAATAGCTAATTTGTTTACAAACAATTTAATATTTAATATTTCAGTGATAAATTATAGTAAGATCATATTTACGTATTATTTTTGCATAAAATAGATGTGATAATCATATATGCCGTAAAAAATTTAGACCATTTTTTTTTTTTAATTTGTGTATAATTTAGTTTTAAATTAAAAAATTATTCATTTCTCCCTTATAGAAAAATCATCTAAATAAACTTTAAATGCAGTGGTTGAGTCAATTGATGATTTTTTTTATTTCGTATATTTAATCGTGAATTCTACTTGAAAATTTGGGACGTGTAAGAATTGTGTACATATTGGTATATAATTTTGAGTTCCCCTTATTCGTAAAGATTATGTGTAAAACAAATATTGTTTTGGCTACTATTCTAAAGTGTGTAAAAAGTTATATCTCCTTATACAATATTATATATTCGTACTCAATGTATCCGGTCAAGCAGTATAGAAAATAAATAAATAAATAAGTTAGAAATTAATTTATTATAAAATTAATCAAGTAATCAATTTCACAAATAAAAAAAGACATTATGTTTTAAAAAAATTAAATACGTTAGTTAAAATATAAAATATTAACATTTTATTTCTTAAATTAATTAATTAACCAATTAAAAGTATATACATTTTCACATCTTCATATTATTTTTTGCTTTAACAAAGCAACTTTTGTTTTCTTTTGTATATCTTATGCGCAAAATTGCATCTTTTGCTTTACGCACCTTAATTTGTTGCGCATGAGGTGCAGTTGCATGCAACTGGAATGCTTGTGATCACCACTACTTCTCCTGTACCATTTTTTATAAAACTATATTATTTCTTGGCACTTTTATATCACAACTTGGTGGGCTGGGAAAAGTAAATTCAAGTTTGAGCAAATTAATTATAACCAAAATGAATAAATTATTAGTTCATAATTATGTTTAGAGAATTTAAAATATTTTATGATACAATATTATGTTTAAATGAAATTATATAGTGAATTACATGGACATCACAAATATCATTTTGACACTACACCATATTAAATCCCTCTATGCATGGAGTGTATTTGTGATTCAATTATTGTAATAAAATTGTATTAAGTCAGTTATTAATTAATCCACACACATAATCCTAAATGTTTACAATAACTGACCTGATTTCCGGAAATTAAATGGGTCCCTTTAAAACATGCTCAAGCTTCAAACATCTAAGTCACTGACATTGTGATTCAGCAGAATTAACCCACACAAAAAGTGTTAATTATTAAAATTGGTTAAGACTTTATCTTATAGCAGGTAAAATATTTTTCATTTTGCTTAAAATGATTGAGAAAAAACTTTATAACACTTATCAAAAAAAAATTATCTACACAAAAAAATTATTATTACTGATTTAGTCAGTGGTTTTTGTCATTAATTAATTAGCAAGATGCAATTAAAGATTTCTCCCTTTGGAATGTAAAAAATGAACTACTAAAAGGACAGCATCATCATTACCCGAACTTAGCTTCAATTAATTTTAAAGGGCAGCATCATTATTCATGATCATAACTATTCCATTAATCTTAAAGTGATTCGAATTTAGGACCAAAGAACCTTTTGAGAGCATGCTTTATTAAGTTATTGAATTTCCCTACACTTGTGGTGAACTTTTTAAATATTTATTTTCACCGCTCTTGGTTTTAAAATTTTCATTGCACTAATAAGGTTTCCGCTAGTATAATAATATAGAAGAACATTCAAACATTTCTTATGTAACAAGATGTTGTCATATTTGATAGTTAGTTATTATTTATTAATTAAGATAAGATTATATTATTAGTTATTTTAATATTAGAATTCTGTTAAGAGATTTATAATTATATTATATTTGCTAATTATCTTTTATATCTTTTAGATAGGAAATAAAGGTTATAAATAGATAAGCTCTAAAAGGGTGAAGTAACAAGATTTAGAATTAGGCTAGATCAACATCCAGAGTTAATCTATTTTTCTTGTAATTTTAATATTTAGAGAGAATAAAACTCATTTTCATTTATTTTCCTAAGTATGACTGGTATTGGTTGTTATAACTGGTATCAGAGCACGATCTTGGGATATTTTCTTTGTGGATGGTGACCTCCACATGCCAAACCAATGGAAAACCGAATCAAAGCACTGGAACAAAGGGAACAAAGGCTAGAAGAACTACACATACATTAAGAGAAAAGACTAGAAGAAGTTGATTTTCCCTTACTTGTTCTCTGTTTGCGGTAAATTTCACTTCTCTTCTTTTTCAATAAAATCTCCTCTTTTGGTGTGAGGCGATTTCACTTTTGCGCATTCACTCATCTCCTTCAATCTTTCTGATATGGAGTGATCTACCGATATGAGAGGGATTTTCCAGTATAGGACAATTTTTCAATCACGGTCCACTTTTTAAAATACAAATTCTGAACAAAGACAAAAATATCCTTTAGCCACATGCTACCTCATGGTTGTTAAAGAGGAGTTATTTTTCATCAATTGTCACATATTCTATATTATAATTTATTAAATATCAAAGTTAATGATGATAGATGATGGTTGGTAACTGTATTTTAGAAAATAAATTTATATACAATGTTGGGAGTGATATTAATTGTCCTGACAGGTCAGGTGAGGTCAAGTTATAATTAAATCGTGACCTTTTGAGTCAGTAGAAAGAGTTAGATCTAACTAATGATTATAACTTTTAACATAGGTCTTTGATCCAACCATCATAATTAAGGTCACGAGTTGGACTTTTAAAAAGAAAGATTGTTGTAAGTGACATAACTCTAACGAGGAACTATAACTTTTAACTTAATGGTAACCGTGATGTAACACATAATAATCAAAATATTATGTATTTGAAAAATTATGTCACTAAATTAAATCTATTTAGAAAATATTGAGTAAATTATTATTTATCATAATGTAACTAATGTCATTTAACCTTAGAAACAAAAATAACATTATGTAAAGTTTAAAAAAACTAAAACAAAAATAACATTATGTAAAGTTTAAAAAAAACTAAAAAAAAAAACTTTAATTGAATGACTAAAAAATTGTTCCTAATTTGATTAAAACATATTTAAGTATTTAATAAACTTTTATAAAATTATGTCGCTTAAAATTTATTAAATAAGTATTAAGTAAACCATTATATATAACATAATCAACGTCAATGTCGTTTAGTCCGTAGATTAAATATGATATTATGCAAAATTTATAAAAAAATCAATAACTATAAACAACATCTCACAAAATTAAATAAATAAAATTTTTAATTAAAAGATCAAAAGAAATAATACTTCAATTTAGAAGGCAAACTTAAGCTCAAATTTTGTAAGCACTTCATTCATACTCAATTAACCCTAAATATTAAAAAACAAAATTCAACTAGATGAATTGCATAATCAAAGGATATTATGTATCTAGCATCAACACTTTTATAAGTATTATGTTGTCCACTTAATCCATTAACGGACCCTCTCACAATGATTTTTCAACTTTTCATCTTATAGAGTAATAAAACAAGTTCCAAATATTTTATTAAAAGCTTCTGATTGATTGTCCAGGCTTTGATGCAACTCTTTCTTCTAAACTAAAGACATTGGAATCCAATGTCTAGAAAATATATATTTCTTACTACCAACAAAAAGTTAAAATATAAAGTTCATTAAAAATATCTCACCTTGTTTTCAATTGTTTTTCTCGTTCTCAAATCTATTTTTCTATTCCCTTTTATCTTAATATTTATTTCTTCGAGAGGAAATAAAGAGGAAATAAAAAGACAACTAAAAAAGGAACTTTTTTTTTTGTGTGTTCTCCATATATGACATCTTACGTAATTAAAACACAATATCAATAAAAGAAATTTTGATTTAGAATTTTAAAGAAATGGAGAAAAAAAGTTGACATAAACATATATAAAAGATATTGTTTAAGTCAATTATTTAAAATTACTCTCAAATACTTATTTAATCATATCACTTTATATATACTATATGAAATTTCTAAAAATCGATGAAAAATTCTGATTTAGAAAGCATTCTTTTTACTTGTAATTAGACCTCAATTAAAACCAAAGTGGAGTCCAAAATACGTACTATATTTGAACAATCTTTTCAAGCTAAATAAAATTATAGTTTGACCCTTCAATCATTCATACATATCCACCAAACTATAGTTTTAATTTAACCAAATTAAATTTATAGTACTCTTCATATATATATATATATATATATATATATATATATATATATATATATATATTTCATTTTAAATCCAATGGTTCACATCATCTACAGTTCTATAAACTTTTTAAGCATTTGTGAAAGTCAAAAGGACAACTGTACAAGGAAAATGTTTATTGCACGTTACTAGAAAACCCATGTTAAGTAACCCAGTGAATGTATTTGCAAAATAAAGTAGATTGATTTTCAATTAAATAATTGAATATGAAATTATTGCGTACAAATGTGAGCCACTTCATCTATAATTCTTTGTAGTATAGTAAAAAATTAACTCTTTGTCAATTGAGTCACATTATTTTGCATGTGAAGCTACATGCCCTTTGAAAATGGTGTACACCATTGAAAGATTTATTAGCAATTAAGAAATAAATTAAGTAACGTTTGGATGTACAATAGAATTTTTCTTCATTCATATTGATCCATTTTCAAGAGGTTCATACCAAGCATAGGACTAAAGTGAATAAGTTTAAGATTAGATTAATCAAATAGGAAAATGATGCCTCAAAGATTTTTTAGTAATTGAAGTTACTGATAAATTAAGAGAAAAATGTTTTCAAATAGATTGTGTTAGACAATGAATTGTGAAAAATCTAGGAAATATAAAGAAAAACAGGTTTGGTATATTTCTTTTTTTTTCATTTTCAACTTGCATTGTATTTTTAGGAATATGATTGGTTAGCTACATAATATAGATTTTAAAAAATTATAGAATATGTTCAATTCTTAGTTTTACATTTACCATCAACTATACTGAAAAGTTAACATTTTTAATTGGTAGCTAAATATTATGAGGAAGTTTAAAATTGACATAATAAAGATGAGAAGGTTATGATATTTATTTTTTAATTATAAGTTTTATATATTTATAGTTAAAAATATTTTATTTTCTCACATTAAAAGCTTATATTTTTATATTGAATCTTAAAAATATTGAAATTTTTTAGAATAAATATTATATTAGCATCCTAAGTTCATATTTTTGAGGATAAAGACAAGATATATTGCATTTTTTTTTTTATGAAAACATGATGTACTGGGAATGTGAATAAACTTATACTATGTCCAACTATTAAATATCCTATATTATAAATATGTTTGATTTTATAATAATCAATGTAAAAATCATATTTAAATTATTTTTTATTAGTTGGACATTGACAATGTAAGAAAACTAAACAGTTTTGATATCATATAAATCAATGACCCTGTTATGTCCAAAATACTCATTAATTATTTAGAAAGGGATTGATAAATATTTGTTAGATTCTGCCTATCTTAAACATTTCAATTTATAAATTTACATTCTCCATGTTTTTAGTTTTTGTGTTACAATATCTTAACAACTTTCTGGCACAAAACTTGGAAAAATAATAAATGTGCAAAGTATAAAATATGCTAAACAGGAATTTTTGTTTTTGTAAACAATAGTAAATTATATATATATATATATATATATATATATATATATATATATATATATATATATATATATATATTTGTTTTCTTTTAAGAATTCTTAATATTTTATGTGTTTGCAACATGGGGAGGAAGAAAGTCGAGAGAGATTGCACGTTTTTATGTTAGAAACAGAGCATCCATCGGAAAAGAACAGAACACAGAAGGGAATGGCAACACAGACACAAGATTCACCTTCAAACCCTAACCCTAATCCCAATGCCACGTCATCAACGCCGTCTTCTTCGTTGTTCATTCGCGGCGCCGGTGCTTCCGCCGCTCCCGTCACCGGCTCCGGCGAGTCCCACCCACACCACCGGAGAGCACTCTCGGAGGTCAGTTACAGACTTCCGGACGACATGATGGACCTCTCGCCGTCGGATCCGTTCAACGGCGGATCCTCGACGGCGAGCCTAGAGGAGATCGGATCCGAGGACGACCTCTTCTCCACCTACATTGACGTTGAGAAGCTCGGAGGTGGCGTGAACGGTGCCGGCCGCGGTGGAAACGGATCGGATCAGAGCGGTTACGGAAACGGCGCCGGTACTAGCGGACACAACGACGGCGAGAAGAGTCCGAGAACCGCAGAGGCGCGGCCGAGACACCGGCACAGTAGCTCCGTCGACGGTTCCTCGTCGACAAGCATGTTCGGAGAGATCATGGAAGCGAAGAAAGCAATGCCTCCTGATAAGCTCGCGGAACTTTGGAACGTTGATCCAAAGCGTGCCAAGAGGTCTCTTATATCATCCTTCACTTTCAATTTTTCCGAATTTGTTTTCGTGGAAAATGCATATAGTTTTCGCTCTTTGATTTCGGTTTCAGAATCCTAATGCAGTAGATTGACGTTGATATCATGTAAATAACTCAAGGGTAGTTCCATAATTAAATAATTAATTTTTCTGTCCGAGATTTTAGAATTTGGCGTTGCTCCAGAGAGTTTGCAAATTTGTTACTTCTTACTCACATTTTCATATTCTTTGATTAAAATTTCCTATTAACAATGAAAAATGAGAGTTACCTTGTAAACGTAATTATATGATGCGCGACAGTTTCGGACACAGTTGACATTGATAGGAGAATCTTATATGTTTGACAATGATATTTGGATAGTCTTTTTCGTAACTGTTTTTTTTTTGTCAAGAGTTGTTTTTCATAACTTATAGTGCGGGTATAGATTTTACATTTACATGATCATTCAATTCAATGGATAGTGGCACTGATAGGCAGTCCCGGCAAATTTGGTACAATTGTAAGAAAGTATGATTGATGTGGTGCATTTCCCTTGCAATATAATGGTAATTGCTGATTGCTACTTAAAACGATCTGTCATTAAGACTATTCTCTTATTTTTTTTATTTTTTTTTTGGTAAACTATGTTATCTAATTATAATGGTTTTTATAAAGTGACACATTAAAAGTTCTGAATATACAGAGTGGCAATGATGAATCTTCCTTATAGTGTAAATTATTTTGATATAATAAATACATAACGGCGGCTGTGTCATTGTGATTTCTAACAGTTGAACATTTAAAATAGTGATGGGAGGCTGCAAACGCGAGTGAGTGAGGATTATGCCAGAGATACTGCTTTGTAGTTTCATTTATTTTCAGTACCTGTATTTTAGTAGTTACTAAAATTTATTTTGCTATTTTCAACAATTATTGTTGTTTTGTATAGAATACTAGCTAATCGGCAATCTGCCGCGCGTTCTAAAGAAAGAAAGGCGCGCTATATACAAGAACTAGAGCGCAAAGTTCAGACCCTTCAGACCGAGGCAACAACACTTTCTGCCCAACTCACATTGTACCAGGTCTGTTGTTAATTTACATCTATATGTACTTAAGTATTTTACATACCTAAAGAAACAGAGGCTATAATGTTTATTGGCTCTGTTTTTTATGGGCTTCATATTTTTTCCACAAATCTCTAAGACGTTGGTTGACCTACATTCAAGCCTGCTACTGCAGTTTCTTGCTTTTCTCTGGTTATGATTCTTATAATTTACATAACTGCAAAAATTGATTCGACATTATCTAAGCAATGCCAATATCTGTTCTCTGCGTACTCAAACAATGCACTGAAAATGTAACAGGATACATATCTTTTTTGGTATTATTTTAATGACAAGAATATGACATATGTGATTAGATGTACTCTAGTCTTTTTTCCACAAATTCCTCTGTTTTTCTCAATCATAGGTTAGTGATATAATTTTACAAATTACCTTGGTAATTCCTGGTACACTTGCTGATTTCTTTTTTATTAAACTTCATATTCAGTTGACTTGCCTTGTCATGCATAAACTTGTGGCTAAATAAGAATACCACTTATACCGTTTCTTGATTACTTATAGAGGGATACAACTGGTCTGAGTAGTGAAAATACCGAGCTTAAGCTCCGTCTGCAAGCCATGGAGCAACAGGCACAACTTCGTGATGGTAACTGTTTTAGTCAATCACTTCCTTTAGATACAACATCATACATAATTATATACTAATTTACCTCTGTTCTGTTGTAGCTCTTAATGATGCATTGATGAAGGAAGTTGAGAGGCTTAAGATTGCTACTGGCGAGGCATTAAACAACCACTCTGAGTCTTTCAATATTGGAATGCACCAGATGCCATTTGCAGGGTCGAATTTCTTTTCAATGCCACCACATTCAGGTCCTCCTAGTCACCAGAACATGCAGTTGCCTTCATTTGGTCTCTCTCAGTCTAGCATGCCAGCTCATCAGCTGCATCAAACAAATTCTCACCAAATCTCAGATATATTGCAAAACGACCAGCTTGGTCGTTTGCAGGGACTTGACATTAGTAGCAATGGATCACCATTTGTGAAATCTGAAGGCCCCTCAATATCTGCAAATGAGAGTAGCACCACGTTTTGAATTTAACGTAAATTGCTTGACCTGCTGACTTGTCCATGGCATCATTCCCTTCTCCTCAATTGTCTATAGTTTTGACGTGCAGTCATCTAATGAAGGTGCTCTGTTCCATTAAATATTCCTTTCAGATTAAGGATTAATTATTAATTGTTTATTGTTAGGGATGCTCTCCAAAAAGGGGAAGCACCCCTGAGGTTTTGTCGCAAAATTTCACCCACGCAGTCATCTTGAAGCGTGGCATTTTGGTGTTTGTGGGTTTTAGATCACTGGGAATGAAAGGTCATTCCCATGGTATCTTACGAGGGGGAAGAATCTTGACCTATCCCTCTCCAGTCATTTGTATCATTATTTACCGTGATTTGTTGTTGTGCTCCATTTGAAGGATTGTAAGATGAATCAAAACCAAGGAAAGAATGTGTAAGATGGATTCTGTTCAGTTCAGTTCCTTCCATAAATGTCTTATTACTGTAGTTTTAGATATATTCACAACTTGTGTATTATTATGCTTCTCACTTTCTCAGATGAGGTATTTATGAATAACAGGTATCTGATTGATATTTTATAATAACTCACTCTGGTAGGGGATTGCATCAATGATGAATTTGGAGATAAGGTTTGAAATGTCCTCCACCACATATTTTGATTTTGGCATTGCCAACAGCAAAAACTGTCCTTTGTCGTAAGTTTTAGGGATAAGAACAACCACAGCCGTCCTGGTCGTTCTCTCTGTCTCTTCCCAACCTTTTAACTCTCCTTCTAGTTTCTCCTCTACTTTTTGTCTTATAATACATTAAATTTCAAATCTCCCCTGGTCGGTCCCAAAACACTGAAAAGATAAAGGCATATTTGTGTCTTTAGCAGCTGTCTTTTCTTAGGTGACCAATACCCAACTGTGTTTAACCTGCTACCTGAAGCCAAATTTACTTGGAATATTGAACTCCCTTTTTACCCTCATCTGAAAACTTGGTAATATATAACGTGGGGGTCATGCATGATAAAATAAAAAATCTTAAGTGATGGGCTCTATTATTGTTGTGGGTCGGTCCAGGCCTGCCAGTTGTTATAGGTATGGCCCATTTTTGTTAAATGGGTTTAATTGATTTAACTGATGGGCTATTTTGTCAAGAGTTTATCAATTGATTCATCAAAAATAATTTAAAAGGAAGAATTAAAATTAAAAGAAATCTGTATGTATATTATTTATAGAAAAATTGCATTGTTTGAATATTTTAATGAAATTTAAATAGAATGAAAATCGTAAAATATTATTAGCACAATAATTATTAACTAATAAATCTAAACAAACCATTCCTAACTCAACTCATTTTAGGGTTACATAGTGAGGATTCTAACAAATTGGCAGGGAATGTGGCGAAAACTAAAGATTAAACAAGTCAAACCTATGAGTTTACATGTGTTTACCACCCTTAATTATTTTAATTCAAACTAAAAAATTATTATTATTTAAAATAAAACGTTAACATCAATACATCGTCTAATTGGCATATGCAATATATGAACAATAATTCTAATTAGCCCTAAATTTCAATTTAATGAAGACATGAGATGAAAATGATTTCAGTGATGATCATTCATGAAAATCATTATACATATAATATATCAAACAATGAGTTTTAGAATCTTTGTCGACTCAATTTTTAGAGATCGACATATCATGTTGTTCTAATGGACTGGGAATTTTTTTAATAAAGACAACGTTTTGCATATGTTTAAACTGAAATTTATAAAAGAAATCATACTTATAATTTACTCATGTAGTTTGTATTTGTTGTTCTAATTTTATATTACATATTTTTATCTAACAATTTATACGTACTCTTAAGTTTAAAATCTCATTTCATTATCTTAAAAAATCTATTAAATAGAAAGGGATCTATAAAAATTGACTAAGAATCTAATTTACACAAAAAAAATTAATCTTGATCTTTTGAGTTGCGAGTTATCTACATTCACATTCGTACACTTTCTAGCTTTCTAAATAACTTTTTAATTTATCTTACCACGTCATCAGTTTATTTTAACATATATTATACAGGATAAATGAAAATTGACTCGTGAACCTAATGAAATATCAAAGCATATTATCTCTTTAAAATAAACATTAACAGTGAATTTATGTTTTTTTTATTTGTTGAGATATGTGGCATTTATATCTTACTATCCTCAAAGTTAAGATTTTTTTTATAGTAGATATTTGATAAGAAAAATATATATGTGATTGAATGAATAAAAAGAAAAGTCATTGTATAATTGATGCGATAATCCCGCAAGAATGTGATGCTTTTATCCTTAGTTAGGTTCTTCCACAACGATGTGGTCTCTGCCAGAGAAGAATCAAAGTGTTGTGATCCATTTCTTTAGTCAACAAAACACAGTATAAGAATGATTTGATGATCTTTTTTCCACAGGTCACTGTTGAATTGTTGTGCCCTTTTCAGATTAATTTCCAACTTTGGAGTTTGGTGCAGACTTTTTATACTGATTGATTCCAACTTCATGCATGTCTGGTGGAAACAAAACATACATCAATCATCTTATCAATTATATCTCATTATTTTTTCCGGCAAAGGCCTCTCCAACTTGGTGTAATTTCATCCCACAAATTTAGAAGATTGTAGTTGCCACTGCATATGAATTTAATATGCAGTGACTATTTGGGGAATGGATGTGTAACCATATCAGTGGCTATTTTAATATATATATATATATATATATATAAGATTTATAAATTTTCTTTTTTTTTTTTTTGA
>Ga0209700_102284_pt1 | contig 39098 bp, 26 predicted proteins | sample SiratroredBW_FD_187528 | JGI IMG/M metagenome (GOLD analysis project Ga0209700, IMG submission 187528) | Root nodule microbial communities of legume samples collected from California, USA - Siratro red BW (SPAdes) (version 2) | ecosystem: Host-associated > Plants > Roots > Nodule | place: USA...
AAAAAAAAAAAAAAAAAAAAAAAAGAAAGGTAGAAACAAAGAAAAGGAAAAAAAGTATACAATAACAATGTAAAACAATTTTAAACTATTATCAAATTATAATTATGATTTTATTTATTTATTTATACTTCTATAATAATTATTTTAACAGTCACATAGAATATTTTTTTTATGGACAGACAGATACTTAGAGCTGCCAGTATATAACTGTTATGTTAGCTCTAAAAGAATAATTTTATAAAAATACAACATTAAATTATTTAGAGTTTAAAGACTATTAACAAACTTATTAATATTTTTTGAAGAGAATTGGTGTGAGTTTTGATGGATTGAAAATGTTTGTAGCAATAATAGTTTGAGGAGGAGGGCATTGAATTTGAAAAGAATGTTTCGCCGGCGTGTTGGTGACATAGCTACAGAACACAACACAAAACAGAAAAGAACACGGACCACACACCACTCTCTTCTGCTGTAATCAGCAAAGACCATGAACCCCACCCAACGACACGGCCCTTAGTTGAAGAGTTTAAGCACAACCCAGGTGAGCTTTGTCTCTTCCCTCTTTCTCACATCACATTTCCTAAATCTTGCGCTCACTTTAAGAAATGGGAATCCTCCAAACTTTTTCAAAACAAAACCTTTTTCTCTCTTCTCTCTCCTTTCATTTGAGTTAAGTTGAGACTTCAGAGGGGTGTGTGAGTGTGATTCCCGTTACTTCTTTGACCCGCTTTTTCTTCTCTCTCTCATCCCACTACTTCCCTCAGACATCACATGCATTTGCAATTTACAAAAGCAGGGTTTTTTCCTTTTTAAAAAAGCACTATAACAAGTAGGAACTATAATGGTCTGAGGGGCACTGTTTCCTGCGCCTACTCACGCAGATAAAGAAGATTCATAATTCTGACTGTGACTCCTCGTCAGAGATAACAGAGCACCACATTCAAAAAAATTCCCTTTTCTTATTGTCCTTCCTCTGCTCTCCACACACACTGCAAAACAAAAACATACACATCGTCAAAAATCCATCCTCTGTCCCCAACTCCACAGCAACAGCAACCCCTTTACTCAAGATTCCGTTTTTTTTTTTAATCTCACAGCCTTTTTCAACTTCTCCAAAATTTCAATTTTGGAATTGCTTCCTCCCTTCACGTGATCTGGGTTTGTTGCATATAAAGTTTAACTCTTCCCAGACCCGACTCTTTTTTCCCCTTTTAATAATTCATCCAATCATCGTTGTTTCTATTGAATTATCGGAAACCCGTTTCGTGAATTTTGAACCAGATATATATGGCCTTGTGGGTTTGCAATTTTCAATTGCTGAATGATGGATTGATAGTTTCTTTTGCTTTTAAAATTTGTGTGTAATAAAAATCTTGTGGCTGTGATGGGTGGTGATGGTAGAGTTGAAGTTGTGAGTGGCAAGGGGTGTTCGAGGCTGTTTTCATCTTCACTTCCTTCATTCAGAGGTTTGCAACCAATGGAGCCAATGTCTCCTGTTTCGTCCTCTGTGCAAGTGCCATCATCAACTGCTCCTTTTGCTGGTCTCGTCATATGCGTCACTGGTTTATCTAAAGGTGTGAATTCATTCATGTATCATCCAGTTTTTCACCTTTGGTTGGTTGGATATAGTTTCATTGTCCTGGCTTGACACTCTCCACTACTCTTTCTTTTCTTTGTTCCTCTAACCTTTCTGTTTCTATCAACTAATTACTTCAAGCCATTGGCTTGATTCAGCATAAATGTTTAAATAACATTTTATTTTCGAAGGAATGAACCTTATGCTATCCATCGAGACGGTATGGACGGGTGAATAGTGGTTGCCTTTTTGTCGATATAAGATGTCAAATGGAACATATTTGGACTTGTGGTTGCCTTTTTGTCGATATAAGATGTCAAATGGAACATATTTGGACTTCTGTAATCTGCCATTCCTGTTTTATCTTTCACAGTGAGCAAATGTAACAGAGGTTGAGAAACAAAAAAGGGGGTCTGTTTTGTACTCTCTATTTGGTTGATAGTAATTAGTGCATGTTTTCACGAAATCTATCTTCACCTGTTATTTTCTGTTTTGTCTTGTCTTCTTGGCATAAAACTTTTCATGTAATTGGCTGAAAAGGTGTAGTTTTAGTTAGCAGTGGAACTGATAGTAAATGTTTTGTGACGTCTTTGTTTCTCTTCTCTCACTTTCCGTGACAAGTTAAAAGATATACAGTTGTGTTGTTTTCTTTTGGTTGGTGATTTTGCAGAAGCAAGGAATCAGGTCAGGGAGGCTACAGAGAGATTAGGTGGCCAGTATAGCCCCAATTTGCATCCTCAATGTACCCATTTGGTGGTTCAGATATCCTTTTCTGCCATAAATTATACGAATTTTCCTACATTGTGATAACAATAGCATGATGCTGTAGTACGAAGATGCAATGCTCATTTACTGTCATACATTGATTATAAACCCTATGAGGAAAATTCTGTTCACATTCAGAAAATAGTTTCTTTACTTTCTTGATTGTGTCAGAACAAAGTGTGGTATCTTATCAATTTCTCTTCTTTATTTAAATTTATTTGTACTGAGTTAAGAAAGATGTTATGTAATTTATTTATGTTTAGTGGATCTACCATAACATGATCATAATGCTTGCTTGTGGCCCTTTATCATAGCATTGGAATTCATCCAATACATTTTGTGTTTATTGGTTCAATGCTATCATGAAATCTTTAACGTGTAGTACAGTTTTGGTGGACGTAAGTTTGAGCACGCACTGAAGCATGGAGAAAAAAATGGGCTTTTTATTGTCACACTGGGTTGGTTTGTGGATGGCGTCAGGAAAAACGGTAATTGACTTTAACTGTTTTCAATTGACATGTTTTATATTTTGGTTGGCTTTCTTGGTGATTATGATTCATCCCTCATGCTGTAGAATACAGGAACCTGAAAACTTTCATATTTTGCACATTTAGACCTCATGTTGAATTGTAGACTCATGCTGTAGAGTCTAATTGTATTTAACAAACTACGCATTCTTGTTGTGATTAGAGTCAGCAGTGCAGTTTTTGGTGATTATCTGGCTGCACACTTCTTCTCGTTCAGAGAATGAGTGGTTGGTTAAGCTTAAATTGATACGTATTCCTTTTTATTTCAAAGAATCCATTGGACTTGTAATAGCAATAGCATCTTGCTGCACTTGATCAAAATATCATTCATAATCCAGTAAGGAACACTCATCTTGGTCTCTAAGGTCACAGAGATTTTCACTTTTCTGACTAATTTTATTTTCATCTAACTTTAGCTCTCTATCTGAATTTACTTTAATAATTAAGTAGCATAGTTGAAATGTTGGAACTCGAATGGTGTATGACTTTAAATTATGCATATTTATATTTGTAGTTGTTGTTATAACTAAATACGTTATTTTATCTGCTGCAGTGAGGTTGAGCGAATCACATTATAGAGTGAAGAGTTCATGGGATAACAACATGCGCATGGAAGATTTTAGACTGCTTTCTGAGTATACAAATGCCGATAATCATTGTCTTCCTGCAAGAATCCACCAAGCCAAGAAAGCTAACAGTGTTGAGGAACTTCAAAGATTCTCTGTGAGAGAGTCTGTCAGAATTTCAGACTCAACTTTGTCTGGTTGCTCCATCTATGTTGATCCAAGTATTTCATCCGAGTTGCGGAACAAGGTAAAATTGTGTTTCGGAGAACAAATACCTAGATATTTTGTGATCATACTAGCTATATTGAAAGTCTTTCATATGAGAATAATCGTCAGTGTCAGTTCCTTTGTTTTGGTTAAGCTAGCGTATGATTCCAGCGCTCTTTTCCTGGAGAGTTATATGCTTTGCATTGTTTGATAGGTTACTGAGACTGCTTCAAGAGAAGGTGCAAGTTTGGTGGAACAATGGTTTGTTGGCTGCAATGTTAGTCATGTAGTAACTGAAGGGACATCAATCCAAAGATATCTTGGATACTCTAATAACCTTGTTACAGTAAGTCCTCCTACATTGTGTTCTAATATTTATCTAATCATATGAAAGACCTTTTGAAGGGATAGAACTTTCTGAAGTTCAAACTGTTTGCTTGTCCTTCTATTTTACTTTTTCATTCTAGCTCTACAACTCCTGAAAAACATTAATATGCTATTTAATTGTCATACACTACGTAGGCTTCTGCAGTAATATTTATATCACAACAAAGTTCTTTGTTATGATATGTTTCAGCCTCTGTGGATAATCAAAACAGCTAAGGAGAAATATGTGCGAAGGCTTGTTCACATATCTGTGGATTTGGCAAAGCAAGTTGGCATGATGCTTGAAGACGTTCATAATGGCATTTCAGGAAAGGTAAATTTCTTACCTTTACAGTTTTGAAATTCGCTTTTTCTTATTTTCTATGGTGCTTTCAAGTTAGTAAAACATTTTCAGTCTAGTTTTTTAAACATTTCTATTAGGTGTTAGAACCCTTGGTTCTCTCCCTTGTGAAACTATAATATGAATTTTGTTGAAATGCAGGAAGTAATAAAACAAAAAGTCTCTGAGTATCCTCTGGATAGTGAAAGTGAAGTCTCCTATGAAGAAAGACAACAAATTGTGAACTCCGCAAAAATTGGAGTCAGAAATCGCCGTGGTCGTCGAATGCAGGTCATCCTTTGATTCACTTCTGTTTATTCTGTGAGCTTTCTCAAGATAACTGCCTGTCTATTACTAATCATGTGATCCAAGATAATAATTTGGCACATGTTAGTTTAGGGAAGTCTTATTGACACTAGAGATTTCACTTCTGTCAAAAGAATTGCATAAAAGAAACTTTATTGAATTGTGGAAGAAAAAAACTCAATTGTTTTGAAAGAAAAAAATTGAACTGAAAAGTCGTATTAGTTTAGTTTTAAAAAACTGAATTCTTTATAAACAAAACTGTTTGAACTAAATTAGACTATAAAGTTTTGAAATCCTACTAAATTGGCATCCCAAAGGCTTCAACAATCATTTGCTTCTAGAGGATGTATTAAAAAGAAAAAGAAAAGATACATCCTATGAATTTATCATTTATATGATTTGAACATTATTTTGCAGACTTGTCAGACTCCAATACGTCCCATAACACCCAACAACCTTCTAGACTGTATCTGCTGGTCTATATCTGACTCAACTTCAACTGCTTCCATCTACACAGACTCTTTTAGCGTTGAAGATCCTACTGAAAACCACGCTTCAATATTTTTCGACGCAAAAGGGGATGGCAAGGATTCAGAAGCTTCATTTTCAAACTCCACTCGTCCTCTCACAGAAAGGTTGTTATTAACTCCCTGTGAGTTGTGTTACACCTTTTTCTTGCATAGCAAGATACAACAAAATTACAACTTTCCAATCTTTTCTGAACATCTTTTGCAGTGAGAAATCCGAGTTGATATTCAAAAACCATTTCCTTACCATACTCTTCCCAATTGACCGATTTGCCGAGATGGGTCCTTCATCGAGAACGTTTTTCAGCCATAATGGTTTTACGTGTCTTCAGGTGTTGGATCATATACATACATTTTATCAGGTACAAAGTTTATTCTTTCGGAATGCATGCAGTATTATTAGGAAAAATTATATTTTGACACCAGTATTTATAAATTACATCCATTTCACATTTACTTTATTTAATAAAATATTATATAACAACAAAATATTCATTTATTGTATCCTATTATCAGCTCCCTCTAACAATATGGTTTCTGCTTCTATCTACTTTATGTTATGGTAGGAAAACATGTCAAGGGAGGAAATTGAAGTTGCAATTCATAGTGATTCAAGACATGCTGATAGGCTTCGATCAGTGTACTCAAGTAAGGAAACAACAGCACGTGGGCATGTAATGTTCAAAAGGGTTGAATTCTTGGGTAGTCGAACAAGTTTTGAGATGTTGAAGCGTGTGAGTGGGGAAAACAACTCCAACGTTTATGAGCTATTACTTAGGGCCTAAGGTGATTTCATTTTACAAGAATTCCCTGTATTGGTATGAATGGCCAAAAGTGGGGAAATTTTAGCTTGTGGATATAGCAATGTGATTGGGAAAATATAGTTTGGTTGTTGATGGTAATGTTTTCGTTAACACTTTATTGTTATTTTGGTTATATTAGTTGTTGAGGAAAGGGTAAAAGGATTATTTTTCATCTTGATGTAAAAGTGATTTCTATTTAGAAAAAATAATTCGAAATATAATTCTAGTTTACCCTTTTTGAAATGAAAGAGGTTTATTTATTTTTGGCTGTAAGGTGTGATACTACTTTTTCTTTTTGTCAAATTAATAATGATAACGGTATTACATGTTTGATGTGTCGAAAAGTTAACTTTCAGTAACGACATGTCACTCACATTTCATATCAACATTTAATAGAGTATAACAAAATTAAAAAAACTCGTCATAATAGTAAAATAAGAAAAAGGCTATTAAAACTTTTTTTTACATATATTATCTGAAAAATCAAACCAATTCATTGGCGAAAAAAATTAATGGAAAAAATATTTAGGTTAGATACAAAATATGTAGTCACGACAATTGATTTTGGCATATTAATAACTGTTCATGCACCTTCCCATTTTATATTGAGATGGCCCCAAAGTTGATGCATGCAACCTAGCTATTCTTCCTCCAATTTTCTCAACTCCGACACTGAATCATCAAAACCAAAACCATGGCCATCATCGTCCATCTCGTTCTTGAAGATGTCTCTTATTGGATCTCTAACAATGCAAGGTAAAACGGTATTTAGGGAATTTCTTTTGCAGCCATGCTTTTTTTTTCGGTATCTCCATAAACATTTATTTCTCATTTTACCTTTTGTTTTAAAATTTTTTCGGAACGTGGTATTAGAAAACTTTCTAAATTGTATAATTGAAAATTTTAAGAAATATTGGATTTCTCAATCCAAAACAATAATTTGAAAGTTAATTTTGATTTTTAGATAGTGTAATTTAGAAGATAATACTATATTTTAGATTACACAATTTATCTTTTTTTTTATAAAAATATTAATTTTTAAATTGTGTAATTTATTTTTTAAAAAATAATTTTAGGATTATGTAGTCCGAAAAATAACTTCTTAATTACATAATTTAGAGGTTATTTTTTTTTTCTAAAAAAAGTTTTTAAAACCGTGTAATATGAAATAATTTAGAATTAATTTTTTGACTTCCTGATTATCCATTTTTTTTGACTTCCTAGTTAACGGAATTTGTTTTTTCAGAGTTTTAACCCAAAAGCCTAATACAATCGAGAAGAAATAATATTAAAAGTTATTAATCCCAATATTGTATCTGACCAATCAAAATTTTTAATCCCATATTAGATCAGAAACTCAACCTCATAACAATTGAATTTCAACACCACAAGAAATGAAGAACCCCACCCAACTGTTTCATGCCCATTAATTATTACATGAATTCATGAACAAAATAGGAAATCACATCATAAATTCTAAACCCTAAATCTAAATTCATCAAGAAAACTAACATCACGTGTTCATACCACTGTGCGTACAAATCATGAAGTTAAGGCAAGAGCATTGACAACAATGTGTTGAGCAAACTCACTCTTAACAGTTAACAAAACCATCTCTCACTCTTGACAGGATTGTATTAGACTTTCAGATTTAAATTCTCATAAAAATACAAACTTCTACATAAATCCAGAATTTTGTTCAGAGCTATCACAAACTGACGTGGGAAAGTTTTTTGAATATTAAATGTGGTGAAAGGTATGCTAGATAAAAATTTTGTTCAGAGCTATTAAAAAGGCAGAGAAAACTAATGTTTTCTGAATTATATGAAAATGGTTAACATTGAATCCATAGCTATATCATTCAGACCGTAAAAAACAAATTAAGCATAAATTATATAAAACAAAGTTATTAGTACACTAATATACTCCTACAGACCCAACTTCAGCATTGTTTATTTGTGCAGCTTTATTCTTTCACTTGCACAGCACCCCGAACCAGAGTGAAACGAGGATTGAATAATTGCACAAGATATTACATGCATGTACATGCATTATTTTTTTCTTTTGGTAGATACATGTACATGCAATTTTATAGCATCAAAGACATGCCTAATAGTTTTATTGTTAAATAAAAGGTATGAAACTTCCCCCAGAGAATGCAATGAAAGGAAAAGAAAAGGACCACCTTGTTGTTTTCCAATCCACTCTTTTTTGTTTCCCACTCTTTTTTCTCCTTTGGGTCACAATACTAGCAACACAAATTTGCAACCCCAAAATACTATAAACAAACTGTCATCTACTATCAATCTGATAATATACCAGATTAATGGCACAAAACAGCAGTTCATGTTTTCTGGGGGCACAAAATTGTAGCACCAGCCTTTTCTTATATTATTTTCCCTTTTTTCCTCTTCTTTTCCCTTCCCTTCCCTTTCTCTTCCCCTAACTAGAAAGGGGAGGGTCAATTTCAACTTTTCCCAGCTTTTGCAGCTCAAGAAGCATTTTAACTGCAGCAGAGTCAAAGGAGCTCTTCTTATCACTTCTAGCTTCTCCTTGGCACTCTATATTTCCATACTTGGGTATGCACAAGGTAATTTTCGAGACAAAACAGTTCAGTCCCTTGCTTCCTTGCAGGCCTTCACAGGATTCAAATAGAGATCTGTTACACAATAAAGACCAGTCAAATTGCATTGCCGATTCTATTATCTTATTATATAAACAATAATATCATTTAAAGTATCCTTTTCTGCCATATCAAACCTATTTTTGAAACACTGATGTTAAAGGTCTAGGGATCAGTTCTGTTCTCCACATATTATACACAAACGAATCCTTCATGTAATTCTACATATCAAAAATTGATTCAACCAGCTCAAGCAGTTGAAAGTACAAATTAGTTGCTGGACTCACCTATCTTTATATTCTGTTGAATCAAATGTAGGCACTGGCCACTGTAGTTTCTTACACACCTCATATAGTGTGGTCCGTGGTCCTCCCTTTTTCATATTAATTGATAAATTAACTGTATAACATGAATAAAAAATTAAGTTAATTGACAAGTAGTTAACAAATTAAGTCTTACAGCAGGAGAGTGATAAATTCAGATGTCTCACATAACTGATATAGCAGATATTTTTCCATCTTCATAAAAACTTAAAGCGGGCAAAAAAGTACATGGAGCATGAGAATAAGAAAATTGCATGATAGACAATGGAAATGAACACATCACTTCCATTTGCTCTAATTTGTCTGCTTGTTCTTAAAAACTAAACATTTAACAAGCCGTACAAAAGAAGCAAAGGGAGAAAGTTTCCCAGAAGTGAACACTGTCACGGTTAATGACAAAACTTGATATCAAGCAAGAAAAAGAAATCAGTGGTGCAAACCTGGAATGGAAGCACTAAAACCAGAGTCGTCACTGGAAGAGTCTTTGAGAGGCAAAATACTTTCACTTGGGTTAGTTCCATCCAATCTGTTCCCTTTATGCACCGGCTCTGAGGAATATTCTTTAATTGGAGCAAAACAAGTACTAGAATCCATTTTGAGATGAGGTGAATCATTGATATGGACAGAATTATCTCTTTTTCCCTTGGACATGAAGTTGCAAGATGAAATTCCCCGCTTCTTCAGGATTACAAGTAGAAGCCAATTGGTAATAAAATACACAAATATGGATACCAGTAGTATGAAAAAAAATTAATTTTTTTTTGAAAGCTGTGCAGGTAAGGTGGACCGGACAAAAGATATCTAGAAAAAAAATTCTGATGGTTCGTTTTGTAGTAGTGTCTAGTGCAAATGCAGACACTATTCATAGCTATTTATTTTAACCATGTTATCAAGTATGGAATCCTATCTGTTGGCCCTTTTTTCAGTTAAAGAAGCTAGGCTATACAAAAGTTCAGCACTTGACAAAGAACAAATTTGAAACTACCTAGGGACGAAAGCGAGTGAAATATTTTATACATTTTGTTAGCTCGATCCATTATATGTTTTCTTTTGGGATATCTCAAGCAAGATCATAATTTGGAAAGTTTATTTCTCTACATTTTATATGTTCAGGTGAACATATTTCTGTAGTTTGCAAAGATTTACAAGCATCTTATTCACCAAAAATATAGAAGCTTCCAAGTTCTCAAAAAAAGAAACATTCTCCCTAAATACACTATTCACTGACCAAGATTAATACAACATGTGCATAGATTTTAGAAGACTGTTAAAATAATGTTTGTTATAGTAGTGTACTTACATAAAGCTGGTTTTGAGTGTACCTAGCTTTAGGTTAAGGAACAGAGGATGGAACATTCCTCTTTGAGACATACTTGTACTTGTCTTTTTATATATACAAATATATCAGCTGAGAATATACTCATTGCTTATTCATCAAATTAAAAAAGATATCAAAGTCTATCCTATCAATGTTTTTTGGGCTTATCATATCACTCGCTATCGGATATCCTGTCCTTGGTGTGAGAGGTTGTATTGGACATCCCATATCAATTAAAGATGTGGTCAAATAATAATATGTAAGTGAGAGTAAATCTTATCTTACAAGCTAGTTTTATGAAATTAAACAAGGTTTAAATTTCACTTTCTAAGAAAAACCTTTACACAAGATTCTGGAACACAATCATAAAAGAACAAACCTCAAGATCCTTCAACAAATGAAATGAAGCTTCTCCTTTTGCAGTTTTTTTATTTGGCCCCTTTCCTTCACGAACCAACAGATCATTTGGCAACTGTACACTAACCTCAACATGCACCATGGATCCCTTTTTTTCAAAATTTTCTTTTACTTTTACAAAATACCCAAGAGAATCACACAATTCATTTAATTCACGAAATGGAGGCAATTCAAGTTTTTCAGGTGTAACTATAGGAGATAATAGAGGATAGAAAACCTCCCACACTTGGTCAAGACTGAGCTTGGTATCAATTAGCATAGCCCCAACAATACTTTCTACTAGATCTCCAAGTGCCTGTGACATTTATAACAAAAATAACAATGTTACAACTTTTGAAGAAGTGTCGCGTATATGTTTTGTGCCACATGCTTCAGGAATTGTTTTTATTTACATGTGACAATCTCTATATGTGAAATTAAAATAGGACTTGATTTGATTTTGTAAATCTTCTAGATTCATGTTGATTGCATGAAGAAAACCACTAAAATCTTTAGATCTGTGAAAAATTGATTTAATTAATTCTAATCCTAATTATAAATATTTGACTAAAAAAATTGCCTTTATTAGTTTACCATTTTCTCCATTGTATGTATGGGTAAGAAAGTAAAAACATTGAAACAAAATGAATTTCATTCATCTTTGTTTGATGTTGCCAACAATTTACAAATCAATGCTAATGATATTGTTGACTGTAATTAGATATGTATTTTGTATTCTATATAAGATAAGATGAGTTAATCTTTTATATAGATTAGTTTATATTTTTAGATAGGATTAGTTTACGTTTTGCCTTTTAGATTATTTTATCTTTCAGATAGATTTTTCTTGTGTGTATATATATACACATGCCATAAACCAATCATCAACAAAACCAACCTTCGGAGCTCTAATGTTTGGAAGTGATCTAGGATCTGATTCAGAAATGGCCTTCACATATTCTGATATCTGGCTGAGTAATAATCCCGAGCCATGTAGGAGATGCTGGTGAAGGTTATGTCTAACAGCAACTTGAGCAAAATTGTCATTATTGACAGAAGCAGATCGTAAGTCAGTCAACACCCCTGGATCAATATCTTTGTGACTTTGATATAGATGCCATGTGATAAGCAGGTCCAATACCGAGTCACCAAGAAATTCAAGCCTCTGCCCCAATATCAATAAGTTGCATTATAGGTATACAATATTAAGAAACTTTATAAGTTAAATATCAATAAACTACTCTAGAATATATGCAACTTCACAGATACCTCATAACAGCAGCCAATCCCAAGTTCTTTCTCTGACAAATGTGTGATAGCCTCTAGTAAGAGTCCCTTGACAGAAAATTCATACCCAATTTTCTTTTCAAGGCTTGCAATCTCACCTTCTTTTGGCAAGTAATTATGCAGAGAAGCAGCAGTGATTGCTTCGTCAACCAAGGATAGTTCAAGTTCAGTGCCAATTCCAAGCCATTTCATCACATTAAGTGATGCAAAGAGCCCACCACCCACATAGTATGCTCCTATCAGAGCTTCAACACAGTCAGAAATAGTCTTAGAACACATCCAGCGGTGACCCCTGTCACAAAACTTCCCAACCACAACTTTTGGATCCTCGGTCTGGAATTTAACATCTAAAGGCACTTCAAGGGTTTCCAATCCACAATCACAACAAACAGGGTGTATAGACCGTTGTCCCGGAGCAACCCAACGACGTGGTTCAAATGCAGAGTCCCGAATATAACCCTGACAGAAAATCTTACATTAATTCATTCCAATGCTTGTCACACCACTTAAAGTCCCACAATGATAACATTAAAAAGTAAACAACAAAAATAAAGTTGGGAATTACTAAAGCAGGATGGCCCAGACACTGAAGACTTTTCTAAAATTTACAATTTTCTATGTGCAAATGTTAATCTGTTGAAAATAATGAAACCAATCACTCCCAAACTTAATGTAATATTCTTAGACTTGGTACTTAAAACTTCCGTAGAAAACTATTTAAGTAAAGACTGTCTCTCAAGACAGAAATTTCACGAGCCTTTCAACTAACACAAACTTTTAGGCTCCGAGACAGTAACACAAAAAAATAAAAAACAACAAAGAATACCTGTAATTTGCGATCTATTGCCAGTTTATGAAGGGTTGAATTACAAACTGCTAGTGATCGTCGGGCAGATAATTGTCCTTCATGTTTCTTCGGATATTTAAGAAAGAGGTGACAGCTCACCACATATTTCAAAACAGAATCTCCCAGCAACTCAAGACGTTCCATTGAAAAACTTTCACTGCATCTCAAAGTTGTAAGTGCTTCTAGAATCTAAGATTTACAAAAAGAAAAAACACATAAGAAGATTATCATGATGAAAATAGAAATCAACAATCGATGAGTACTTTTGTCCAAGAACAAACCAGTGAGCTATTTATGTTGGACTTGCTAGTTTGACCATCTATCTCTTCTCTAAGCTGACTAGATAACATTAACGATTCAATGCGGTACATTAGAGACGGTAACAAGTACAATGACCTCAACACGTTTCTTTTAAATCCAAGAACATATAGAAGCTCAGGTGGGATGTGAACATGTGCAGGCACTTTGGAGGTTGTAGAGCCAATTTGTGCTGACTTGTCTCGTGTATCTGTTCTTCTCAAAGAAAATATCATAATCAAAGTTAACCATGGTCATGCAAGGATTCAAACAAATTCTATCAAGGCAGAAAGTAACAGAGAAGCTCATATCCACTATCAGTTCTTTCAAATCATCACGGAGTAAAATGTAATTACATACAACAGCTTCAACAGATATGGTGGATTTTAATTTGAAGTGAAATATCACTAAAATCATAATACAAAAATGTGAAACAGCATATAAGAGCCACAAGATGAAAACTTTAACAAGGAACAACGAACCTTCCTCGTGGAAGTTAAAAAGAAGATTGTGTGGATTATGACTTTGCTTTAATAGTAGAAGAGGCTGTCTGGGATGTCTCAGTGTAATCCCATACCTGATCAAAATTTGAAGTTGTTAGTCAACTATACTAATAATGTAGGAATGACAAAGCCAGCAAAACCACATTTAGCGAGTGGAATAAAACAAATTATGCACCTTTTGCTGAAATAACCTAAGTAGGTAACGTGTTCCTTGGACTTTTCATCATTTCCACAGAAAGGACTTTCAGCAGATAGGTTACTGTCTATGCCAATAATACAATATATTTTTCCAGTGTGAATGGCCAAAACTAACTTGCCTTTTATATTGTCAGCATCAACCACACAATTAGCAAAATGAATCTTGTTTGTTCCAACATATTCCATCTCCATTGAACTGGTATCCCGAGGTGATGTGATTATTCCGTTATCATCACAATCTCCAGTGACCAAAGAAAATTTCCTCCTTAAGAATTCAATAGCAGATGCACAAGAACTGATTCCATGCCAATTAATTTGCAAGGCTCCCTCACAAATACTATTCACTTTCTCGAGTGGTAGAAGCAAATATAAGTGTTTTGTTCCCCACAGTGATTTTGTGTCCTTTTGAAGTAAAAATTCTGTTTCTCCTCCTGCTGATTTTGACCTAAACATCAATCTACCAAACAAACCATTGAAAAAAAGTTCATGGAAGCATTTTGCTTTCATCATCTAGTAGAGAACAAACAAAAAAGGATCAAGTTAACTTCCAATAAAAGATGATAGAGACAGAAGCTATATATGTCAGATTAAACTTTTAAAACCTTATTTTTATACCTGTTTAGCATCCAAATCAACTTGCCCATATGAAGAGACAGAAGCTTTCACGATCTTTGAGACTAAATAAAGATCTGATTCTATATTTCCCACATCATCATCAAGCTTTGACTCAATCAAAAGAACAAACCCAGAGTATATTTCGCTAACAACACTACATGCAAATTCTAGTTTATAGGCAAAAAATCTGGCTGCATCATCAAGTTTGTCTCCCCATGCACCACTTAGTGCACGAACGTTGGCTGTTCCATGTAACTCCTTTCTTTTTGTGGTTCCTTCAAATGTAAAAAGCAGATCAAAATGCATTTTAACAGACACAAATATTCAGTAGATTCCCATACAAAAGGAACAATGCCACATCATCACATTCCAGCATAGGCAGTATCAAGGTAATCAAAATTGACATTAAGGTTAGGACCATCAAGGACTCACAAGATCTTAAATTGTGGGATCATAGATTCTGTTTCTACACAAATATGACATTTATATATATATATATATATAATTAAAAAAAAAAACAGACACAACTGTGAGAAAAGGAGAAAAAATGTGAAACCATGAGTGAAAGAGAAAAAGTGAAACTCTGCGTAGCTTCACCTATGGTATGATCTAGCAATTGGAACAACCACAACGAGTCAGGTTTGAATCGTGAAATAGTGCGATTCCACATTTTAAATCGCAATTTTGACTACACTAAGCACCATGTGCCTTAAACCTTTCAAACCTGCAAGCATACTCATTGGTTGTCAAAGGTATTATGTAAACTCATAAGAGTTTACCTTAACCAAAGTAATATTAAAAATACATAATCATAGTATCCAATCCAAATCTAATAGTCATTCAGTGTTGATAAACTCATAAAAGTTTACCTTCTACCAAATAAATGAAAATAATTCATCACATGCTTGCATTTGTTCAGTAGTATCTATTTAATTTACTTTATTTCTAAATTCAAAATGTTGAAAACTTATAAAAAGAAGTTAAAGAAAGGGACACTTGAAGAGCTACCACATAAAGACAAAAGGTGCATGCTTTTATGGTAAAAACATCTTTTTCATAAAATGTATGAAATTGAAGCTTTTTTATTATTGACTCCTTTCACTATCTGGTATAAAAAGAAAAACCATTTTAGATCCAAAAAACAACTATTTAAAACATTTCATACAATCCAAATAAATATAATCTCTTGAAATAACTTCAGTAAACATATATCTAAACATGAACTAATTTTGTCCTAATTGATTTTAAAAAATAAATTATATGTATCATCAACTGATGGAACATCTGTAGCTTATGCTAATCAAACACACATAGGACAAAGGGTTTGCCACATTCAGAAAAATCATATACATATTTTGCAACCCAGATTCAGAAGTTCGACTTGGTCATGCTCAAATAAAATACACGATGGTGATGTTTTGTTAGTATCTAATATGAAATCAATTTTGATGTGGTTCATGAAGGGTGTAAGGATAGAAATTGTATTAGAAGAACTACAAATGATATTTGAAACATGCTCAACCATTGTTTGGGAAGTCTGAGGTGTCAGCAACATAACCATAAATTTAAATTAAAATAAATATTTAACCACAGTTTATAAAAAAAATAGCTGATAATTATACCTGCCCCCGAACTAGATTCTTTATTTTTCACAACATGGTCATCTTCTGAAAGAATTTCAATGAATGGAACCAGATGCTCATTTAAGGCACCCATTTGATGCAACTTCTTACAAGCTTCAAAACAAACAAGATGCCTTGCCAAACGAATATCTTTTCCTGAAGGACCAATTATTGTCTGGAGGGCTGAATTAGATGGTAATGTTAATTTGCATTGGTAACCCCCTTCTACAGGCAGAAACTCATAACTGGGCTTTGCAGAGGAGTACCTAATCCAAATTGCATGCAGAAAAACATAAAGACTATGTTTCAAATAGTTAAAAAAAAAGACAGGCACAACAGGATCCAATCTTACTGATCTCGTGGAAGTGTTCCACAGTATCGGTGGATCAGATTAACACTAGAATCTAAAGTCACAGAAGCTCTGGTAGATTCCACATAGTATGCATCTGTTTTCTCCATGGTAAATGGCCTTAAACTAGATTCATGATCCTTATTCATAGATGCATCAGTCATGGAGCGCTCACTCCGAATGATATCAAAGAGTTCATTTCTTTGCTTCAGGTTTCCCCTGTAGATACAGTGTTAATGCTGATAATTAAGGACAGGGTTTAATCTAGAGAAATCAATCAGAATTTTGCAATTTGGTTTGTACAGTTAATACTAATATATGATGTTCAGGCCTAGATTAGTGTACAGAACTGATCTCCTTTTCCTATTTATACATCCTCAAGTGTATCTGTTTCAAATCAGTGAAAATATTCATTTTTCTCCATTTACTGGCCTAGATTAGTATACCAAATTAGTTTCCTCTTCCCATCTATACTTCCTCGCTATACCAATTTTGAGTAAGAGAAAAAAATAAACTTTTATGCACTTAAATAATACACACAAACACACTTGGAAAGGAGCACTACGAGTGTCCGATGGAGAAGGAATCTCCAACATCAAACAGGTTGTGACAACCAGAATACTTGCCTCTCCAACATCACAACAAATTGGGAATTAGCCTGCCTAGATCTTCCGCGAGATTGGACATAACTGCGAACCGTCTTTGGGAGGTCAAATCGGATGACACATGAGCAGTTTGGCACATGAATTCCTTCCTCAAGTACATCAGTAGTAAATAATAGATTAACCTAAACAAAGCATTAATAGTCTATTTATTAGATTCTCAATACCGACATTTAGGACAAATTTATTGCACATTACTTGATCCAATGATGCAATAAGCAAATACCTTTCCAGAGCGAAAAGAATCCAAAATCTCCTTCTGCCTTTTAGGAGCCACAGCATCAACCGATGTATTGCTTCCAGTTAAATAGGAAACTGAGAAATGAGAAATCTGGGGAACTTTCTTTGCAAATCTTTCAATCACCTTAGCAGTAATGATTCTATCAACAAAAATAAGGCACAAAACCTGACTAGATTCTCTGTAAACACAAAGAAATATACATTACCAATTTGCTATATTACATATTGTTTCAAAGGAAAACAATTTATAAGACCATAACAGTATATCACAGTGTCATACCCAAGTGATTGGAAGATTTTAATAAGTTCAAGTAATTTTGGAGATATGTATCCCATATCTTCTGCCTTTGAATAATCAAAATCAACCCCCAAAATATTTTTATCAGCTGCAGCAATATTAGTTAAATCAGTCGGCAGACATTAAGTCAGAGTGAAATGAATGAACAAATTTACCATGTCCCATAAGCATTTATAGCATGGTGTCATTTCTAAGAAAGATGTCTAAAAGAACATGCTACTGTATTTTTTTGGCTAATTATGAACCAAATACAAAACCAATTAGGAAGATCCATTTATCCACAACGTTTTTGCGTTGTAACAGATTGCTTGTGATTTCAAAAGAATGCATATATGGAAAGTGTGCCAATATACACCTTCATACAGAAAACTAAGCACTCTAAAACAAAGAAACATGAATAAAAAATTATTGCTGACATAAAATCTTGCAACATATTTTCATAAATAGACTTCATAAGAAATTCTCAAATAATGAAACTAATGAAAATATACTTGCAATCCCAATTCTCAAATATCATGAAGATTCAGAAAGATCAATAGCTCAAATAAGGGGGTATAGGGGAAGAAACTATAAAACAAACATACCTAGATGGAGGGATTCTTCAATTAATTTTATTACTTCTTCAACAAAAGTTATACACTGAAGATAACCTGTTCTGTAAATTTCACACATTCCTTCAGTTTTGGAGAAATTCTCATGACAGATTTTAACTGCCTGCACAAATATAGACGCATTATAATTCATACATATACATACTATTGGAGATTACGCATCAATTAGAAATATGGCTAATGAAAGCGTAAAAATTTGCATTCATACCACATACAACCCCGATTAAAAAATATAGACTTCAATGACTCTTAATTACAAAACATTAGAAATTATGTAAGTTTTAAAATTCAATTAAGAAATTCCCCTTTCTTTTCTTTAGAGCACAACTTTTTCCCCACAATGAGAGTTTGACAAATACCTCATAAGCACATAGGATTCCAAGATCTTCAAGGCAATGTAAAATTTTTGCAAGTTCATTGGCCATCCGCTGAGACAGTGTCTTAAATTTATTTTCCACATCCATATAGTTACTTTTATTTCCTGATAACAATGCATCAAACTGTCCAAACAGGTTAAATTCAGTCAGTATCTTTCACTGTAAGAAATATTGAGTACAATTAGGGAAACTAGCATACATAGCAACATACCTTGAACCACAAGGCTTCAATCTTTGGTTTCAAACTCAAGGCAGAAAATCGTGCTTGGTCATAATATCTACAACTCTCTTGAGCAGACAATATATATCTATCAATCTCTGTCCGATCTTCAACCGTATATCTCTGCAGAAACATTAAAATAGACATTTACATTTTTTTGATGGTATAGACATACTACCACATGTGCACTCTGATACGCCAGTAGAAGACACCAGCAAGACTTTGAAACTTTGTCACCAGAAAAGAAAATGAGTAACTGAAAGAAGTTATTTTAGAGGGGCTGTTATGTGTGTGAATGGATGATAGTCATTTTATCAGTTATAACTATTTTAGGTGTGTGTTTGTACTCTAATTCTGGTTCTGTCCAGAATTATTATCAATAAAACTGTCACATTCATGTGTGCAATCACACTCACAGAAAAATTAAATCAAATCAATGCACGGAAGTTAATATTACCTTAGAATCCAAGATGCTTTCAAGTTCTGATATTTGATCCTCACAAGCCGTAGAAGAGGAAACACCTGATTCGGGATATAATACATAAATAATGCATATAGCATTCAAGATACAATGCAGATGCTTTCAAGTAACAATCTGGACTCCAAGTAATTGTTTTCATATGAACATCACAATATAGGAACTCCTTGTGTAAGATAGGAAATAACCACTAAAAACAATGCACAGAAAAAGAGCTTCAACAGGAAGCAGGGCACGGCAAATCATGACATAAATACATGTGGATTATTGTGCCAACCAATGTTGGTTCTCTGTGCTAGTATGGAGCAGTGGAATAGTAGATAAAATTAAGTAAATAAATAAAATGCATTAAAAAGCTTTCTATACTAATTAAAAAATTAAATTTAACTTGGAAAATTTAAACTTTTTTACCAAGTTCTGTTTCCTAAAAAAATTATGCATTTTTATTCGTTTTATGATACAAAAAAATTAAAAACAACATTAACTTCATTCCACCCACTTTCCCTTATCACTAGAGAAAGTTGTTTAATGCATGACCCACACAATAATTCCCCCTCCTCCTATCCTCTAAAACAAACCATGGAAACTTGGTATTTTCATGCTATCTCTTTCCCCTCAATTTCCTTCCCCATTATTTCCATTAAACCAAACAAAGGATTTATCAAAACATAAGATTTGGAACAAAGTGGTAACCATGCTAAAAAATACAGTAAAAGCAGTGTATACAAATATCACCCAAGTATCATATAGATCATATATACAGTAAAGGTTTTCTCATCCCGGTAAAGCTGTTCTGATTCAAAAGGGGAGGGCTCTGGTTTCTGTGTATCACACAAGGAACATTTTTATCATGCAGTTTAACTCTTTCAACTGACATACATCATCATACAATTTTTTTAAAAAGTCACGTATATTCTGTGACAAGGAAGGTAAGAAATTTCATGATACATAACATGTCACAAATTTAATGATGGAGAGAACACCCTGTTGAAAACAATACACTTCAGTGCACAACTACGTTGCAGAAAATCAACTAAGTATTACCTATTTATCAGTTCCATAGTCAACTTCACAAAACTAGATTTCTCTGAAGTGTTTTTCATTTACTTATTTGTGAAGGAAATATGAGATTCAAATTTATACAGGGCATTGTTTTGATAAATGACAAGGATTTATTCTAAGAAATGTCAAAGGTGCAAAACTAATGACAAGAAAAACAAAGAAAGAATAACACTAGGGAGAATTGGGGAATAAATTGGATACTCTGAACTCACACGGAAAGCATTCTTCAACTAATCGTTGTTAGTCAAAGTTGGCAAGTAAACAGTTACCTTTTTTACCAACTGGTGATGCTGTCAATCCAAAAATCTTTGGCTTTTCATTTGCTTGGTGATAAAATTCCTTCATTGGCATAACATAAGACAAAAGTTATTTGTAAATCTATTTCCTAACCTAAAAAAAGTTAAAGACAAAAAGTTGAAAACATAGAGTCTAATCAAATAAATACCCGGAAAAAAAGAATAATGTTTTATAGTTACCTTCATTATTTTTGTATAGGGATGGTTGCCGGTTGCTCTGTGACATTCATCAATAACAATCAAGCATATCATTTCCATACGCAGGAATGCTTTTCTTAAGGCATCCAAAAGAATTTGGGGTGTCATAACCAATACCTATAAGACAAAGATGTTAGTTTTGTAGCAACCACACAGCCACATCATTATAAAAATATTGAATACAGAAGAGGAGCTTGCATGCTTTCTACATTATCTTTTTTTCCTTTAATACATCATGTTGAGATAACTAATTGACTACTATTCAAGTCTAGGCAATTCAAAATGATTAAAAATTCCACTTCTTAAATTTGTTCAGGCTAATATCTCACTTTAAACAATAATGGAGAATAAACGACCATCAAAAGCATCATAATCCAGAAAACCACATAATAGTAACCATGAACCAATATACTTGCAAACAAAATACCACAAGTTTTACATTATGTAACCTGCATAATTATACAATATCTTAACTTTAACAAGAAATCATAAGTTAAATGTCATTAAGCCCAAAGTATAATCCACCATAAAAAAAGAAGTATAGAGTATCTTTGTAAAATCAACTATGGGGTTAATAAATAAACATACATCATTGGTACTAATCTCCTTCTCCCATGTCTTCAAAGTCCATGTGTCAACTCCTTTAGCTCCGTAGTATTCCTCAACTTGAAAATCTGTCAGATTTTTTATATTATTGAATTGCTGCCAGGTAGACACAAACACCAAATAAGTTTAACCTCTGAATCAATAAATCAGGTACTTTGCTACAAACACCAAATAATTTTAACCTCAGAATCAATAAATCAGGTACTTTGCTACAAAGGAAGAGTACAGCATTTCATCAGTCACTTATTGGACCTCTACATGTTAATAATGTCTATGTTCCTATTATTAGGAGTTAATTTAGCTTCTAACCACAATTTTAGGTAGTTTAAATTCATTACTGAATAATATAGCTTTTAAACTCTCATCTGTTTTTAAGAACTTTAAATTTTCAGCAAATTAGAACCAAAACTCCACACAAAAAAGGAGGGTGAGATGACAGGGTGGGATAACTCAATTACAAAACTTAACTTTCAAAATACTGTTTTATTTCTTTATGACTTAAAAGAAAAGATGGGGTTGTTGAATTAATGTATTAAGATTCAAAACATCAAATACAGACACCATGACCGACCTTCAAGTTGTAGATTTTTTTAGATTAAAAATATCTGCTTGACACAAAATAAACTGACACTTTGCATGTCCTTTAAAGGGAGGATATGTTGAACATCTAAGACAATAAGACTGACAGACCACGTTAAGATCATGTTAAGATCATGTTAGTTATTGTTATCATGAGATCTCTAAGCTTTATAAACACATCTGTGAAAGATAAGCAGAAGCAGTAAGAGAGGTACAATGTGACATGCCTGATTGACAAGATGAACTGTGGGAGCCAAGAAAACAATCAGCTTCTTCACTCCCAAAGTCCTGATGGTTTGTCCAACCTCTTTCATGAGCATCACAGCAATCAAGGTCTTACCAGAGCCTGTATCCAACACGGCTATTGTGTTCCTTCTACATGCAACTTGAAACACCTCTACCTGATACCTACAGGGCAAAACACAAAAGGCGTGAAAATGTCAAAAGTCTTCCTGACCAAATTCAAACAGAAAAGATAGAGAAAATAACAAAAAAGTACAATCTTTACTGTAAAATGGAGGAAAGATAAAGAAAACGGTAGAAAATGCAATCTTTATGATCAGAATGGAATAAAAAGAACAGAAAAAATATAGATAAACCAACAGAAAATGCAATCTTTATTACCAAAATCAAAAAGAAAAGAACTAGAAAATAAGAAGAATGCAATCTTCATGATCATTCTTCCCAGACCATTGTGCCTAAATTACAAAAAAAAGCATAACAGGGATAGCGTATGCATTTTGCAAAACCCATATCAATTTTTAAAAAGACAATTCTGGAGAAAGTAAAAAATTCAACCAGTGTCTGTCCAAAAAAACACCTTCTGGGATCCATGGAATTAGGCAATTCCAGAGATGAAGAATGACCAGCATCGGGATGTTTTCGTTTTTTATTTTGATTCTGGTTATGACATGATGAATCATTGTTCAAGTTCATGAAAAACCCAGAAAAGGTTTAGAGAAAAGTGTGTTCACTTTGGAGAATGTGAAGTTTGGAGAATGGGAATCTAGTGAAGAGTGTTGCAGAGCATCTGAGTTTCAGTGGAGAGAGAGGGATGTATTCAGTTAACATAAACAAACAAAATAAGGTTTTGTGGGGTTAAAAAAAAAATAATAACAATAATTTATAATTATTAATAAAGATACTTTATTTATAACCTTATGAATATAATTTATTTTATTCTTTATATTTTGTAACGTTTTTTTAAATTCAATTATTTATATATAATAAAAAATAGTTATGATAAAATAATTAAATTTATTTATTTTATAATTATTTTTTATAAATATTTTTTATAAAATTTATTTTTATATTTTTTAGATAGTTTTTATTTATTTTTTAGGTAGCTTTTATTTATTTTGTTGGTAATTTTTTTATTATTGATTGTTATTTTATAGATTATAAATTGAAAGTAATTTCATTTGTTTTGAAAGTAGTTTATTTTATAAAGATAGTTTTTGTAATTTAAAAGTACTTAAAAGGACAAAATGGTCAAATTTTGTATTCTGATAAAGGGAGAATCTCCTGTATTAAATAATTTCTATCATTTATTGGAAATAGTTTTCATTTATTTTGTAAATACCTTTTTTTATTATAGAGAGTTATTTTAGTTTAAAAAGGATTACTTAAAGATAAAATAATCAAAGTTTATGTAAAAAAGAATATTTATTTATTAATGGTATAGATAATAATAATAATAATAATAATAATAAAATTATAGAAGACCATTCATTGTATTATTATTTTTATTTATCTCTCTCATTTTACTTGTCACTAAAAATATCTTATTTTTTTATATACTTTTACTCTAATTATCATGTTCATTTTTTATAGATAATATTTCAAAACAGAGTAAAAGTCAAGGATTTGAGGTGAACTTTTAAAATTTTATAAACAGAATTGTTCTTAAGTCACAACAAAATACTTTGATTTATGACATCAAATACAAATTAAAGTTTTTGATAAACTCATATATATACTCCTTTGAGTTTTTATTTTTAGATTTATGATGTAATAATTATTTTTCAGTCAATTTATTCGGATTAATATTATATTAAAAAATATTTTATTTATATTTTAAGTATCTTAAATGTAAGTAAATGCAGAATTTTTCAAAATTAAGTAAAATATGTAGTTAAATAATTAGATAATTTATTGTATCTAGACCTCTACTTTTATTCTTTTATGAAGATGAAAGAGTGTTAATAAGTTTTAAAATCAGTTAGATATAACTTGTTCCAAAATTGGAGCTTTTGAAATGGTTATACAAGTTATTAACTAATACACAACATAATACTACAGATTATAATAAATGAGATTAGGGATTGTAATTTCAATAACATTGTTTTTTAAATATTGTGTATACTAAACTATCATTATAATTAATGTAGATTTATTGTTGGTCATTCCCCATAGAAAAAAATTACGTTGGAAGAGACCAAGAATCTCACCAACTAGTTACAAGGTTGACCTTAGGTCAAATCTCAACCACTATCCTTTATTGAACAATAAATGTTTGTTGAAAGAGTACTTTTACTAAGGATGAAGGTGTAAGGGATGCAGAGAAAAAGATAAGATGGCTAGTGAATGAGGAACTGTAACAGTATTATTTTTCTCTTGACAGCCTTCCAAGGAAGGAAAATCAGTTTTCCTCCAATACAGGGACGGAGTACAATTCAGAAAAGAATAACAGAGATTGAAGAGAATTCTAAGAGAGAAGATATTTCTCACTAACCACACCCCTCTCTTTCTCCCTTCCCCCATATGTCATCCCAGAAGGTTTGTTAGATAGAACTATAAAAAGATAGGGATGAAGTAGTTTATTTAACAGTTCAAATCAGAGCGATGGAGAATAAATGTCATAGAGCTTGAAAGAACAGTTAAAGAGTTATGTATGAAGCTCTTTCCCTTGATAATTGTGGGAAGGGTTTCAAGAAGGAACTTTCACCAAGCCCAAGTTTTCTATGTGGGAATTAATATAGAAAGATTTTTACATTGTAAAAGATGTAACAGATGAGCACTTGTTACATTACAAATCCTTTCGTTATAAATAATCTCTATTTTTGTATTTTTCTTATTTTATTAATGAAAAAAAAATCAAAGGTTACAATTGTGGCTTCTATTTATAAAAGTACCCAAGCTATCAGTTAATATTTATGCTATTTTATCCTACTAGATTCTATGTTATTGGCTTCCCAGCCCTCGGGAAAGAATAAATGGTCCGTATACACTTTTGAAACTTTAATATTAGAGCACTTAAATAATGGGGTACCAATTTGGGGAAAGATTCGATTCACATCACCAGTAATCGCCACAAGAGCAGATCCCACTCCTGAAATGATGAAATCGATTTGCATCTCTCAAAACAATTTCACGCTTAAAAACCTTTGATATATATTTGACTGCATTATGGCAATCTCCACATACTCTGAGGTTTTTAATTACCCTTAATGTTGTGGATGGTGGAGTTTTTATAAGCCCATAAGCTATTGCTAGCTTCTCACTGTGATAATACAAAGAACACTCTTTATCTTCTTCTTCTACATCAACAAGTGCAAAGTCTGTATCAGGGACATATCCTTCTTCTCTGATCCTCTTCATAACGGACTCCAACTTATTATATATCACACCAGTTTCTTCATGTGACCTATCGCCAGCTACGAATAAATGCACTTTGTTCTTCAAATCTACCCAACTAAACCCCGGATCCTTCTTCACATTTACTTTTCTCATCATATTTCTGGCACTCGCCACATTTTCCCATTGGTTAGCAGCGGCATAAACATTGGATAAAAGAACATAAGCTGCTGAATCAGATGGTTCCAAGGTCAAGAGCTTCTCTGCTATACGTTTTCCTGTTTCTTTGTCTACCCGAACCCTACAAGCATTAAGCAGTGTTCGATACATTGAAGCAGAAGCTTCAACAGGCATTGATGATATCACCTTTTCAGCTTCCAGTAGCTGACCCGCTCGGCTAAGGGCATCAACAAGACAAGAATAGTGCTCAATCCCAGGTTCAATACCATAGTTTTTCTGCATGGAATAGAAATTCTCATAAGCTTCGGATAACAAACCAGAGTGGCTACATGCAGAAAGAACCCCTATAAAAGTAACTCTATCCGGCATTACACCCCTAGATTTCATGTCTTCGAAAAACTGGAGGGCTTCCTCAGCATTTCCATGTTGAGCTAATCCTACTATCATGGCATTCCACGAGGCAATCCTCTTCGTGTTCATTCTTCTAAACAAACCACGTGCCTCTTCTATGTTCCCACACTTGGCATACATGTCAACAAGTGAGGTCATCACAAAAGGATCAAAAGCACAATTTAGTTTTACAACATTTGCATGAATCTGTCTCCCTTGTTCCAATGCTGTTAAAAGAGAACAAGCCTTGACAAGGGTAGCAAAGGTATACTCATCAGGCTGCACCCTGGAAAGTCTCATCTGATGGTATGTGGATAGAGCTTGATCCTCTTGTCCATTCTCCACACATCCTGATATCATAGTAGTCCAAGCAACATCATCAGGTGAAGGTATCTCACTGAAAACTCTGCTTGCACTTTCCACCTCTCCACATTTTAGATACATATCAAGAACACCACTAAGGACAAACAAATCTAAATTAAACCCTCTTTTTACGACAACAGCATGAATTTGCTTCCCCTGTACAAGCCCCACCAATCCCCCAGCGGCTTTAGCTGCATTCGCCAGAGTAATCTGATCCACTTTTTCTCCACTCTCATGCAATATCATATAAAGCCTCAATGCCTTGTGAAAATCATCACGGATTATGTACCCATGCATCATAGCATTCCAAGATGCCAAATCATCTTGGTTAACAAAAAGAAATTCTGCCTCCTCCGTCTTCCCACTCTTGGAATAGACATCAATAAGTGCTGTTGAAACAAACGAATCTAAGACAACACCAACTTTCATTGCGTATGTATGAATCTGTGTGGCAAGCTGGCAACCTTGTTCAAGAGAGGAACAAGCCCTCAAAACGCTGGCAATAGTGAATTGATCCGGCAACAGGCCATCACGTAATAAATCAACAAAGAACCCAACAGAACACTCCTCCAAACCATTCAGTGCAGAGCCAGATATTAAGGTGTTCCATGATATCAAATCCACTTCATTCATTTGACCAAACACAGATCTCGCACGAGAAACTGAACCAGCCTTAACATACATATTAATAAGGCTGTTTCCAACAGTGACAACTTGATCCAGTTCCATCCTCACGACAGCACCGTGAATCTGTCTCCCCAGTTCAAGGCAATTCAAACTGGCTGCCACAGACAACATCACAACAAAAGTCAAGCTGTCACACACAGCACTTGACTTTATCATATCCCGAAAACAATCAACAGCCTCCCAAGCTTCACCTCTCTGAAGACACCGAGACAGTGCCTTGTTCCATGCAATAACATCCGAATCATCATCGTCGCGTATGAACAATTTTGTGGCATAAGCTCGAAGCTGCTTCAACTGCGATTCGAAAACAGTATTTCTACTAATACCAACCCGCGTGAGAGTACGAAGAGTGAAGTCATCGGGACGCAGTCCCGTTCGGTGAAACTCTGAGAAGAGAAGCAACGCTTCGTGTTCGAGGCACGTGTCGACGTAAGCCTTCATCATGAGGTTCCAGAGCACAACGTCCCTCACGGCCATTCCATCGAACAAAACACGCGCCTCTCTGATTCGTCCGAACTTGGAGTAAATGTTGACGAGAGCGCCGGCCACGAACACGTCCCATAGTAAGCCGATCTTAAGGGCGTAACCGTGGAGGGCCGCGGAGGCGGAGGAGGAACCGGAGAGGAGGCACATTTTGAGGACGGGGGCGAGAGTGTGGCGCGTGGTGGACACGGCGGAGTGGCGGAGGCGACGGAAGAGGTGGAAGCCGTCGAAGGGGCTGTCGGCTTGGGCGTAGGCGGCGAGGATGGCGTTCCAGGTTACGAGGTCTCTGGCATCATGGGGCGTTGCGTCGAACAGTTTGCGCGCGGAGGAGAGGGAGCCGCATTTGGCGTACATGGTGATGAGGTTGTTGGTGAGGAAACGTTCGGGATGGTGGCCCGACGTTAAGATGCGGGCGTGGGCCCGCTTCCCGAGGGGCAGATCGGAGGCGGCGATGGCGTGGCGGAGGATGGTGAACCATTGAGTGGGAGAGTGGGAGTGTGAGAGGGAGAGGGAATGGGAATGGATGAGGTGAGCGCGTGGGGTTAATGCTTTGGCAGTGGAAGTGCCTCGTAGTCGCAACTGCATCTTCGCATTGGGAACTCACTACATTGTTTGCTGTTCGGACTTGGAATATGGAAGTTGGAACTCGGTTTGCATTAGGGCGGGAATTCTGAACAGGGACATCTTTCTAATTTTTCTTTTTTTAAATATTTACTCGCTAAACTAATAAAAAATCATCGTTGATATGCTTTTTGATATTTCTATACAATTTCTGTCAACAAAAACACTTACTCCACTCCTTGATAGTTTTGATATTATTTTGGATCAAAACCACAGTTTTTACTTTATTAATTTGATATTTAATACTAGTTTTTATTAAGTGGACTGTCAATGTAAAATTCTATTTATGTAAAACAACCTTTATAGAATTGGATCTAAATCTTATTCCATTATAAAAATCAATAAATTATCATGGATGGTAGTTTATAATACTATTTATTATATTTAAAAAAACAGGCTGGTAAAAGTGAAAACGAAAAAATGTTCAAAAAAAACTTAGTAAACTTTCACTTAATTATCAAATAATAAAAAATTATTTGTAATATAAATTTGTAAATAAATTTTGTAAAAGTCAACAAATTTAATCCTACATCACAATTTAAAATTAGATGACAGTATAAAATATCCCACTCTCAATACATAATTTTTTTTTCTTTTTTTCTTTAAAGCCACAGAATCATTTTTGTACAGTATTTTCCATTTTCCAAGTCAAGTGAAAAATGGTAAAAAATCACACAGCGATCCACTTGGTTTTTCAAATATATTATCAGAATAAAAGTTCTTTATTTTTATTAGATGTAATTGGAGCCTTTAGTCGCAAAACTTGTTTTGAAAAAAATAGCGTAAATTAACACCCAATTTGAATCTCTTATTTGTAAGGAACCAATATGAAACATAAAACGGGAAGAGTGGTCACACACCATTGATTCCTATTAATTTGTATATCGCTTATCATATCTCTTTTTCTCTCTATAGATATCATTTAGCACCTCTCCACGAACTTTTTTCCAAAAGAAAGATACACATCAATTATAACAACGCTCACCGTTATTAGAGACTAGTCAATATAGTTCATATCTTTCAGTCCCTCATCCTTGTGGGTTTCCTTATTTACATGAGAAATTCTAATCACCCAGGCAATACCGACCATCATCGCAGTAAATTGTTTTCCATTGAATCTAATTTGCAAAATCAATTGTTCTATGCGTAATTGAGTCCTATGAGTTACATCTGAATGAAAAGGGTAAAAATGGAATATAACAAGGAAATGAAAAATGGGGTACAAAATTAACAGAAGGAAAATAATCCCATAATGTGAAGTCCTGCTTACTATGTAAATCTGATGTCGTGGCTAAATCTTAATGATACAATTCTGCTACAACCCTCCTCTTTCCTTCTCCCCTAACTGCCTTTTTCTCTTTTTTTTCCTGTTCTTCGGGCATATACAGATACAACAATGACTAAATGTCCGTTCGCGGACTTTATACCGTGTCAAAAAACTTGTACACATCCTTGACTGGCTCAATATATCACAACGCGAAGTAGGCCTGGCTGAGGTTCCGTGAAGTCAATGCCCTCTTCAAGAAGAAAACGCTGTACAGCTATTGGAAGTCTTGCAGGAGTGCGGGAACCCCTAGTGTGATGACCTGTGCCCACACAAATATACACCTGCAAACGCTGCTCAGCAGCTATGGCAGTGCTTTTCAGCACACTCAACTCATGTTTCAGCACATGAATGGCTTCACTCGCATGCAACCCATGTAGGTCTATTATCCTCTCGTGTCCTCTTCCATTGCCCTGCATCATCTCTGAAGCAACTTGATTTCTGAAAAAATCAACACTTTTAATGACTGAGGCAGAACCCAAAACTTCAGAGCAATGTAAATAAACATTCTGGTTCGTACAATAATATAGCATGATACTCCAGGTAGCCATTTCCGACAAAGAAAATCTACGATCATATTTACCAGGATTTAAATTTAAAGGAGAGAAGTTCAAATGGCATTACAAATGTCAAGTCACCAAAAATTTTCACAGTAAAAATTATGGAGGGAAGTTTAATTTTTACCAAAAAAATGTAAAATAAATAAAAAAGAAAACTCAAGGTCAACCATAACTCTTCAAAAGATAAAAAAATAAAATAGTGCATAAGAAAATAAAATGAGGTACTACTTGTAGTTACAATTAGTGAGAGAAAAATACAAAATTAGTACTCAGTACAAATGTTTCTTATCATTGATATAGAGAGAGAACAAGTGAATTATAAATAATAAGAAATAGAGAACAAATAAACGGTGCATTTGGGTTATAAAAGTGCAACAATTTAATTTAATTAATATGGCTAGAGAAACTGAAACGGGTATAATAGGTATAGAAGGAGTAAAATCGCATTGAAGATTAACGAATTTATATTTTTCCTTAGTTTGGGTGAAACAACCTTAAACAGGAATTAGAGATGCTAGAGGGTGGGATGGGACGGGTGTTCTCATGTCCATCCCCACCTCTATCAAGTATGAAATTTTTGTTTTATCTCCATTTTTTACTCATTTCCTCAGTGTTCCAAATGTTAATTAAATAACTTTTTTTATAAAAAATAAAAATCGCAACAAAGAAAACATGATATTAACAAGTATTCAATGCCAAAAAGATACCCATTTTCTTTTCATTGATGTCAAATATCAAGAAAGAAATTGTAATTGTATAAACATACACCAAATCAAAGTATCAAGTTACAATTAGATAGAGGTTAAATAATTATAGGGAAGAATCAAAATAATCAACTATTTGACTTATTATTGACTTATAAATAAGTTACAAAACTAAAGAACAAAGATAAGTTAATATAAGTTTTTTAGATTATCTATTAAATTAAAAATGTTTCAGTAATTTAAGACATAAGAGGACAGGGATGAATATTTGGAGAGGTATGGGGACAGGACAAAATATGTAAATACTCATCCATGCCCAATTTAAAAAATCGGGTATTGTCCATACCCATTCAATGGATCAATGGAGGGATCCCCCGTCAAAATCGGGAATGGTTCAGACATACCCATGGGTTCATTTGTCATCCCTAATTGGAAGAGAGGGGGGTATAAGTTTTTTTGTAATCCAAACTAAAATAGAGAGCAGGAAGGGAAGCATTGGGGAACAACAAACCTCTGACGGTAAATGGATTCTTGAGCTTTTCCATGAGCTGCCTTCATATGCATGTTGTGAAGTTGCCCTTTAGCACTTAGTTCCTTTGCTAGGGCTTTATTACCAATAAGATAAGCTTGACGAGCCTGTTTCAAATTAGAAACCAATTAAAATCAAACGAAGAAATAGATTAAAGACAAATGGCTCTGGAAGAGACTTCGTTATTTTATTCTTGAACTTCCATCCCAACAGTTCCTATTGAATCAACAGTGCCCCAACTTGAATATCTAAAGTTAAACACACACACTAAAAGGAGTTGAGGAAAGTCAAGGGAATGCCAATAGAACCAATCAACAGGTGTGTAGCCAAAATCATTATTTTAAATTTTGATAGCCAGTAACTTCATCAAATCATGAATTTGAAGACTCACCTGCTCAAAATATGCATTGCGTAAGCGTGCATGATCACGGGCCTCTTCCCGCAGCTCTGAATACATATTCGCTGCCATGCAAAACTGTTAACGAAAATAGTGCACAGAGAAAACGTCCCACAAATGAAGCATATAAACATAAGTATTTACCAACGGCATCACCGGTTTCAAGCCAAATAGGAGCTGCTCGAGCTGGGCCACGGTTCTGCAATCGATCACCGAAGTGTGCTCTCGCCTGTCCACCATTGTAGCCACTACCCAAAACATTTGAATTCCTACTTGAACCTATAGCAGCATCACCAGAGCCATTCTTGTCATACTTCCAAATACCACCAGAATCCTGAGAAGCCAACTTTCTAACAGTGGAAGCAAAGTCAACAGCACCTCTAGCTGGAACTGAAGAGCTAGATTTGAAAAGCATAACATCACTGTCAAATGACTGGTAAAGATTTCCACTTTGCTGGACATTATCAACCACATATTTAACCGAAGCAGCCTGGCCATCTGGTGAAGTAAGTGCAGGAAAGTCCATTGCACTGAGATTGGGAGCTGACAGAGTCTTTGAATTCAGATTTTGATTGAAACCACCATCAACTTGAAGCTGCTACAAATTTGAACAGGTGAAGAGAGAGAGATTATCAACATAAAGTTCCTAGGTTAAAAAATATTCCAGACAAATAATTACTAATCATAACACATGACTATGGTATCCACGAAATGGAGAACAAATTGTACTGCTTGATCATATACAAATATGTGTGTGTGCGTAACAAAATGCCAATGGCACATTGATAACATGAAGCAGGGGACTGTCATCACAATTAAAATCAGACTGTAGATCAAAAGTAAAAAAACAAGATTGTCATCTCTAACAACAACACCCTCCCCTAGTACCAGGCAACTGCAATTAGAAACTCGAAGCTAGAGGTAGGTTGGACCTGAATCACTTCACAACTTTATAGGGAGCCGGATCTTCCCTGCCAAAACAAGGCACAGGTATTGCTCTAAATACTTAGTATCCATCCCACATACTTAGCTTTGTACTTAGAGCTAATATGGATAAACTACTCAACAAAAACATACAAGAGAAGAAAAAAAATAATTAAGAAGTAAGATGAGTCAAGCTCTTACCCTAAATTGAAATCAACTCGTGGAAAAGTTAAATGAGGGAGATTCTAAATAAGTTGAGGAAATGAGTTGATTTTAATTCACGGGAGCAGTTTGATTCATTTTACCTCAATTCACTTGATGCCCTTCTCCTATATGTTTTTGCTGATAAGTTTATTCAAATGCTGTAGAGCATACTGCATTGCAACAAGCAGAAGATAGATATTGACCATAAATACAAGTGACAACACATATATTTTCACAATCAAATGCATGAGATGGAGCTTAAAAGGAACCAAGATTTGACAGCATGTCAGTTATTATATTAAAACCAACCTACCTCTAACTGACTGAGCATCTCAGTGGTCAAATGTAAATCACATCCATTGGCAAAGTAAGCTTCTGAGAGGCTTTCTGCTGCAAAACCAGGGAACAGGGAAGCTAAAAACTCCAAAGGATTCATATCGGTATCATCCATAATTGCATTTTCAGTCAAAACATCATTTAAGTATCCATGTATAGTGTTATCATCATAAGCAAACCCCTCTTGACCACTGCTAATACGCTGGTCAGCACTCCCAATTGGCCCCTCCCAAGGCTTTGCCAGAGCATTCAAAAAGCTTGTTGAAGATGGGTCCTCCCTGTAGCTTGAATGGGAAAATCCTATTTTATCTGCAAAGCTGTTGCCATTATTATGCAGTTGAGATATTTCCTCCTGCTCATTTATTATGTATTTACTTCCTTTGGAAGAAGGAAACCTGGAGGCTTCATTTTCCTCATGTATGGATAAACCTGCTAAAGGAAGATCATCTAGACCTTGAGATTCATCTTCTCCCATGACCTTGAAATCAGGGGTAATATCATCAGGGAGCTGACATCGCCAATATTGGTGCACCTCATCATCCGAATTATTTGAAATGGATGATTCTGATCTATCTAAAATTGCTTTCCCAAGACCTCCAGCAGCGGTAAGCCCTGCTGTTGCATCTACCGAGCTGGTAGTTCCAGATAATGATGATGATCTGAGGGCAAAAGGAATAAACTCTGCTGCATTTGGATTCAGAGTTGTTGCCTTGTTTGGGCTTAATAGCTTTGCATCCGTTTGGGATCCTTTCTTGGATATGTTCATTATTAACTAGAATATGGACAAAATAACTACAACATAAACAGACTTTAAAAATAGAAACAGCACATGTCCAGTCAGCCTCAACCAAACCCTGAAAATGGTTCAATATCATCATGCTCATTGATTAACCAGACTGCTATAAAAAGAACAGGGAAAAGTAAAAAAAAATTCACCACAAATCCCATACATAGTACAATAGATAATTGATGATTTCAATAATATCCCATACAACATAAAAGTGCCAAACAAATAACCCAATATAGAACTGCAGTTACAACTATTTTTAATATCACTGCAATGAACTATAGCTTGCCATTTTCGTCAGTCGGACTTAAAAGTGAATCTCATAAAGGTAAACTGAACAAAAAAGGAACCAGCACAAATTACGGAAATTATAGTAAAATTTACACACACAAATAAGTTCTGGCGAACGCTGACCAAATTCAGAATGACAGAGCAGGAAAAGATTAAAACCCTAAACATCTCGAACTAAATAACACAAAATGTCACAAAACAACTTCTAAATTACACGACACCGATAACTCCCGAACAGTAACTACATAAAAACCCCAATTACACAAATTCAACAACCAAAAACAAAAACCTAGAAATTCGAAACCCGAATTTCACACTAAAATCAAACAAAACAGAAACAACAACAAAGGAGTCAAAGCTCGCGCGCACAGAGAACGCAACCTCCAATACAGAAGCCACGAGCTACAGAAGAGATCTCGAGCAATTCGAGGCCTCAGAAAACAGACTCAAAAAGTACATAACAATAGGAACAACAGCAATTGAACACAAACGAAGAAAAATTAACGAAGGAGAATCGAGAGAAAAAGATCTGAAACAAATGGAAGAGTGTAAACGAAAAATTATTGTACATATATACATACATATATACATATATGTTTATACCTTCGCGTATCAAATCGAAGGGATCCATGGGGATGAGATGAGAAAAGAAGAGAAGAAAAAAAGTGCAGGTGATTGTGTTATTTAATATTGCGAAAAATTGAGGTTGGGATTATCCAATATCATCTCAAGTACCAGTATGATTATCGGGTCGGGCTTCGTCTTCTCTCTCTCTTAAGTCTTACCTTACCTCGCTCTTTATTTATTTTTATTTTTTCTTTTTCTCTATATGGATTCTGTTTCGAAACCTCTCAGCCAATACACTAGCAGCAGCACCAGCACCACACAAAACCTTTTGCTACTAGATTTCACCCTTCTCGCTCTGTAAAATCACACTCTTTACTTTACACTGTTAGTAATTATTAATACAAAAACATTACCAAGCACTTATCAGAAATTATATTTGTATATTATTTTTTTATTTGAGCATTATTCTTGCTCTGTATTAGTATAGAATATTTTTGAAATAATCATAAACACAGACGTTGTTATAATTTGTAAATATTTTTATAAAACTTTTAACTCCAAAACTAATAATATATAGAGAAAATAAGTTTTAAGATGATATGGGTGCATTATATAGAGAAAACCTCAAGGCTTCTACTTACTCGCATATATCTTGCACCAAAAGATGCGCATTTATATCATATTTCTTATATAATTATGTTATTGGGATAAAGTATCATAAACTTTGTTAGTGATTAACTTTTGGTAAATAATATGTTGGTCACTTTGGTAAATAATATGAAATTCATAAAGTAGGTGTGTATTTCCTTATTTACCACTAAAAATAAGCTTAAAGTAAATGTGTTTATTTAGGAGGCTAAAGAAAATGTATTTGTAGACAATAAATTATCAACTTGTATAGTCGTGAAATCTCTTGAGTGAACCTTGTGTAACAATATTTCTTATCATAGGGTGATATATTAATTTGGTTTCATAAAATGAAATGGTGATTGAACACAGATAAGATTAAGGTGATTTTTTTTTGTCAATTACATTTGTTGTGTTCATTTTATGTAGAGCTTTAGTGTAGGTAGCCTGGGTTAGGTATACACATAAATTGCAGGTTATGTCCTATTAATTCCCTTAAAACAAATGAGAATTTCATTCCATAGGTATAGCGTTGCAGAAAAAAAAAAAAAAAAAAAAAAAACATTGTCGAATGATTGATTATATCACAGGATAAATATATTTTTCCCTATATAATTTTTACAATTTTAAGTTCTTTCAAAAAAAAATATCTTTTTTTATTTTCTATTTTTAAAAATTTTTCATTTTATTTTCTAAAAGTTAAAGAGAAAATTGTTTAAACTAAACAAAAAAATGAAAATTAATCTTTAAAAAAATTGAAAAATAAAAGGTAAAATATTTTATTTTTCATTCCTTATAAATATTTATCTCTCTAAAACTATTTCTTATAAATATAGTGAGTGTTGAGTATTATAATCATCACAAGTATGAGATGTTTAAGTTTCACTAATAACTTAAATTATGTATTTAATTTCAAGATATTACATGGTGAAAATCAATGGAAGTTGATGCCGAGCTCTCTCTTAAATGCGTGTAAGATATTATTCTAAATGTATAATATTATGTAAATAGGAAACTTTTATCATAAATATGTACAGTTCCAAAACAATATTTTCTCAATATTTATATTTCATAAATCATCAACTCTTTGTTGACTTCTGTTTGAAAATATTTTATGTGGTATATTTATAATGATGAAGAATTTGAGGTTGAGTTTTTTATGACAAGAGGTTTGAGGTTGTATATATTTGGTGAGGCGAAATTTAATATGTTATAAGATCATTATTTATTTATTTTAGCTTTTATTCTTGTATATTTAACTTGTATTTTGATTTACGTTAAAATGTGTTCTAAGTTCATGATGGTTTTGTATTCCTAGATATAACGAAAAGAACATTTGATTTACATGAAAGAAAATAAACTATAAAACAATATAATAGTCGAATATATATAAGCAGTAGTGTACTATTTCTATCTAAAAAACAAAACAAACTTTAGACTCTTATAGTACAAATAATTCTTATGTAAGCGTTTTCAAATCAAATATCTAATCGACTATAGCGATGACTGATTTGAATCATGCACACAGCACAAAAACGTGCTAGTTACAAATTAACAATGGTACGTAATGCTATCAGATGGTGCTTTGATACTTATCAAAATCTTCATCAGTTTCTTCATACACGAAAGTTGTTCTCATTATTTGCAATACCAATTCCGCTGGTTTAACCTTATTTTGTAAAGGTTTTCCAACACATTAGAACACTTAGACTTTTTGTTTTTGATAAGCACAAAATCACCATTGGTTTACGTAGCAAAAAAATAAAGAAAAACAATAGAAAAAGTGTAAAACAGCCGCAAATGGCTAAAAGTATCTGTGTTCTGAATGATGACTGTGTGCTTGTGCGAAAAGAAAGGAAAACACCCTATGCTGTTAAAAAACTTTAATGTTTGCTAGAATATTTATCTTTGAAATTGTATGAAATAGTTAGAGTTAGGTTAAAGCTACACACTGTAAGGATATTGGTGTGTTACATTGTATCTGTCAGTACGTAGAAGTTTCCGATTCTCATAAACAATTATGGAATTATGGGAGCATATATACACATAAATTATTATATATATGCACAAATTCCTTTACAATTACTTCTAAAAAAAATTAAATTTTTTTTATAAATTAAAATTAACTTATATTTAAGTTTAAAAAGTACAATTTAAAAAAATTATATGAGAGATTTGTTGTAAATCAGTTTATGCATAAACTAATATTAATTTCTATATAAGTGGCTTTTTTTCCTCTCGATAAATAATTCTTTATGAAAAAATTGTCTCAATATAATTAATAATGATACGTAATAGTGATAATAAGGCGACGGACGATTGTAAGTTTAATCATAAAAAATTGTATTTAAGTATATTTCACGTTTGATAAATCTAAAATTTGTATCTCATTTTTAATTATGTTAGAATAATAAGTAATAAGTATATTTATAGTTATTCAAAAATTTGTATCTCATCTTTAATTATGTTAGAATAATAAGTAAAAAGTATATCTATACTTAAGTTGATATTTGATTAAATATTTATTAAATTATATTTTCATAAAAAAATAAAAATTAAAGCAAGATATATATAGCATATCAAAAAGTCAATACTAAAAAGTACAATTTTTTATGTTGTGGATTACTTAGTTTTGATTATGCAGGGATAACTACAAGATAGCTTCTTCCTGGCATGAGTTCTTCTTGCACCTTTATATTCGTGGAACTTGATTTTTTATGTCGTGGAATACTTAGTTTGGAAGTTCGTTGTAAAATTTGGTATATGTTTTTATTAATTTATTGTATTATGAATGGTAGAAGTGTGTGAACGTAAAATGACTTTCGAATTATATAAACAGGTTTAATTAAAAATAAAAAAGTATAATATTGAATTATATTATTTAGAAAAGTTATTTTTGTTTTAGAATTGTACAATTTAAAATATATTTTTATTTTTAATTTTATTGATAATATAAAAATATAATTCAAATTTTCAATCAAGAACACATCGATTAAAGATGAACTTTTCAATCATTTATAATATGAATACAAACCTTATTTTAAAAGTCAGTTTTATAAGGTTGAGTTAGGCTTAAATTTCACTTATGAGAGTTTATCCAAACACGATTGTTGGACCTATCGGTCTACTTGCGGATGACTATCAGACTATCCTTAAACAAGGATGAATTCTTCCTGCGCCTCCATGATCTCGTCCATGATCTCGTCATGCACCTCCATAAAATTTCGAATTCCAAAAATATCCTTATTCAAATAATGAAAAAGAACATGTATTTTCTCTCTTTCTTTCTTACTCTCTCTCTCTATCTTTTCTATTTCTCTCTTTCTTTCTCTCTCTCTTTTTTTTTTTCTCTGTTTCTCTATTTCTTTCTCTCTCTTTCTTTCTTTTTTTATTTCTTTCCTTTTCTGTTTTGTTCTCTCTTTCTTTATTTTTTGTTTTCTCTCTTTCTTTCTCTTTCTCCTTTTCTTTTTTTTTCTTTCTTTCTTTCCTTTTTTCTTTCTCTCCATATTCATTTCATCGTGATAAATTTATTTTATTATTATATATTTATTTTATCGTGA
>Ga0209700_102285_pt1 | contig 39096 bp, 21 predicted proteins | sample SiratroredBW_FD_187528 | JGI IMG/M metagenome (GOLD analysis project Ga0209700, IMG submission 187528) | Root nodule microbial communities of legume samples collected from California, USA - Siratro red BW (SPAdes) (version 2) | ecosystem: Host-associated > Plants > Roots > Nodule | place: USA...
TATATATATTTGTCTTAATGCACTTTTTAAGCATAAAATTGTAAATAAATTATTAAAACTTTAAAGCTAATTCATATGCAAAAATATTAAACTTAATAATATTATGTTAGCAAATTTGAGATGAAATATCCATGAAACATTACTTACAGATTGTCTTTAATATAATTTTCGTTTAGATTATTAATAGAGCAACCAATGTGAGAAGAAAAAAAAAATAAAAAGAAAGTGATGCATATAATTAATGGTGTGAAAAATACAAAATAAAATAACAAATAATTTTTTATATCATAAATCATTTAAATTTTACTAGACATCGTTGGTTCAATTATTGTTCAATCAGACATTAGTTAGGATTAAAAAAAAATATTATTACTAATGATAATGATGAAAAATATTTGCACATAATTATTAAATGTGTAATAGTATGAAAGCTGTAACTACAATGTGTGTATTATTTTACATATTTCAATTTTAATCCTCACCAATTCTAAATTTTTGTTGCTGTCACAGAAAAAAATACTGTACTTAGAAAGGTTAAAAAATCTTAATATCCTGAGTATAAGTACAATAGATGAAATACTAACACCACCAAGCTACAATAGAAGAATAAAGTTAAGAGGGATTTTTTTTTTTTTTCCCAAAGTACAAGAGAAGCATGGTATTAAGTACGGAGAGAAAAATAATATCAGAACAAGCAAAGAAAGGACAATACCATAATTAGCCAAACAGCAGCAAAACATAACAATTAAACAAACCTTTTTGTACTCGTCAAAATGTTATTTCTCTTATTGGAACCCATTTGTCACTATATTGAAAAAAAAAAAGTTAGAACTTTCATTATATGATATTAAAACAGTATATATTGCAATGATATATAATAGCAAAAATACATGTTATCGTGGATACGTATGATTTTTTTATCGTCATATCTTATTTTAATAAATGAAAATTTAATATGTATATTAATTTGTAAATTTAATAAATATATTTAAATATAATATCTCATAATATTTAATGGTTGATGTTGCTAAGGAAAAAACCACGCTAACAAAGAATAATATCATTGGATCTATGTAGTGCAGAGAGTAAACAGTAAACTCTAAGAGGATGTATGTTAATTGTCTAGTATTGATTTTTTTAAGGTCGATGATAGTTTGTTAGTTACTTTTAAATTAATTTTTAATTAAAATAGTTTAACATAAATTAATATATTATATTTTAAAAATTCATTTTATATTTAGTGAAAACTTAAAAAAAATAAAACAATTTTTAATATTAATTTAATTTATATCAGTAAAATTAATGTTAAAAATAATTAGTTATATAAAAGAAGTAATTTCATTATTTCCTTCTGCAACAAACAAATAAATACACATAACAAATCTTTTTATTAAATTTTCAATTAATTTTTAATCGAAGAAATTTAGTAATGGTTAATTTACTTTTATTAAAATCTGTTTTTCATTTATCATTAGTTTCGTCAACATTAAATAAAATCTACATTTAATATTAATATTAATTTATATAGATGTGATATTTAAAAAAATCATTTTTCATAAATTTATTAGTAATTTTTATTTTTTTAAATTTAAACAGTTTAATGTTGATCAAATTGATGTTAATATATTTTAATTTTAAAATTAACTAAATATATTTTTAATATTAATTTTATTTTTTCCGATGTGATCAATACTATTAACAATAATTTATAAATATAATTATTTTTTCGTAATCTTATTCATTGTGATGTTCAACAAATAAATAAAATAAATATATGAAATAAAATTCATCACTAGTATTTAAATTGATTTTAATTAAAGAAGTTTAGTGTCCATCATGTTAACGTCAATAAATCTTTATTTTAAAGTTTATTTTGAGTTAACACTAAATGAAATTGATTTTTAACATTGATTTATGTCAGTGTAATTAAAACTAACGACCACGATCCTTTTTAAAAAAAAAAAAAAAGTTCATAAATGCCTCTATTGAATTCTTCAACAAAAACAAACAAATAAATAAACAGATGAATTTGATCTGAAAAAGTTTCATAGAAAAAGAAGAGTGAGAACAAACTTCTTTCATATTGTAGAAACTGCTTAATAATAGTTTACTCTTAGTTATGTATTAAAATTTAATGAATTTTAATCTACCCATTTTAGATAAGTAGATGTTAATCAAGAAAAGAAAAAAAGTAGATATACCAAAACGAAAATATGAGAATATTTAATATGATATGGATATTCCAAAAAAAAAGATATTTTAAAAAAAATAGTTCAATCAATTAATATTAAGTTTAGAACATTTTAATATTTGCAATATCTAATTTTTTTTTTTAACAATTTGCTTACCCGTACCACACGAGATATTTCCTAATTTTGCAGTAAAGTGTAGTAACTTTGAAAGGGAATCAAGGCACCAGAATTTCCTCTCTGAGATAGTCTTTACTGAAGAAGAAAGGATGGATTATTTGAGGTTTAATTTCTACTACCACAATTTTTCTGTCCAAGGAGAAGTCAACTTCATCTGCAACTGCACATACCATATTGGATATTAAAATCTTCATATGCCAACATATCACCACAGCAAAAACTAAATTTCTTGATGCTCCAAAATGGACATTAGTGTCACTTATTTAGCCATTCGTGCCAAACATTTTACTACTGTTTGTTTCAGCTAATCCCATTATTTGACGGAAATGCTGTTATAAAAGAATCTGATATGTTAATCATTTGTGTTAAAAAGTGTTAGAAATTTCAACTTCATAAAATAAGATATTTTAATAATTTATAAATATATGTAAATTTTATTTTATAAGTTAATTTGGAAGATTAAATTTAATTTAATTTTTAATTAATGTTGTCTCGTTTTGTGTGAAGTTGATCTTGTTGCTCACAGTCCAATAAAATTGTGTTGATGTCATTTGATTTTTTTTTCTGTTTGTGTGAATAAAAGAAAATTATCAAATTTTCAATATAATAAAAAATTGCATAAAATGACGAAAAGAAATTCTTTTCTTACTTTTTTATTACTGAAAATCCAATATTGAGGTTCTTGAATTTGGAGTGTCACTTCAGTAGTTGTTGAGGGGGCGGGGAATGTCACTTTCCTAAATCTTTACGGGTGATTTTGTTCTGTGAGATTTCATGTGACTCCATGAATATGTGTAAGGTTTCTATCAAATGATGTGCCAATAACACGCGGATTTAACCACAATCACTATATGTTGGAAACGGAGGTTGTAGGGGAAGACGCGAGAGGGAGTGGCCTTTCAAAAGTTTCAATAAAAAAGCAAGTGAAAACGATATCACATTGTTGGTCATTACATGATATATATATTCATCAGTGTCCAATATTACCACTTAAAAAAAGAGATCTATGTTGTCCCTATAGAAAAGGTCTCATATCTTGAATAATGAGAAACTTTTTCTTAATAACTTAAAACATCGCAATTCAGAGAGTAAAAAAAAAAATACACAATTTAAAAATAGTTTACTCTCACAATGGATTATTCTAGTCGAACTGACTCTTTTTTTTTTAATAAGTGTGTAAGTTACTTGAATACTGTAACTAAATACGTACCTTTCTTTAAGGAAGCAATTAATTGTGATTGAAAAAAATTGTATAAGCCTACTTCTACATACTTAGGCTATCGTGTTGCTTTTTTCTGGATATTTTGATTCTCTTTATTTTGTTTTCCTTTTCTTCTCTTATCTTATGTTTATGAGAACTAGAGGTCATGTGACGTGATCGGTTGGTAACTATTTGTGCACCAAATTTGCTCATCAAAGTGTTAAAGTGCAAAATGATTAACCTTAATAGTATTATGTTAGCAAAATTTGAGATGAAATATTCATGAAACATTACTTATGACTTGCCTATTAATACAACTTTTGTTTAGATTATTATTAGAGCAACCAATGTGAGAAGAAAAAAAGAATAAAAAGAAACCGATGCATACAATTAATGGTATGGAAAATAGAAAATAAAATATCAAATAATTTTTTATATAAAAAGTCATTTAAATTTTACTAGACATCGTAGGTTCAATTATTTTTCAGTCAAACGTTAGTCAGGATTTAAAAAAGAAAATATTATCATTACTACTAATGATAATGATGGAAAAGTATCTGTACATAATTATTAAATATGTAATAATATACTAACCATAATAATATAAAAGCTGCAACTGCAATGTGTGTATTATTTTACATATCATAAGTTTAATCCTCACGGATTCTAAATTTTTGTTGTTGTCACAGAAAAAATATTGCACTGGAAAGGTTAAAAAAATTAATATCCTGAGTATAAGTACAATAGATGAATACTAATGGGTACAATAGGAGAATAAAGTTAAGAGAGAATAATTTGTTTTTTCCAAAGTACAATAGAAGCATGGTATTAAAGTACAGAGAGAAAAATATTATCAGAACAAGCAAAGAAAGGACAATACCATAATTAGCCAAACAGCAGCAAAACAGAACAAGTAAACCTTTTGCACTGGTGAAAATGTTATTTCTCTTCTTATTCGAACCCATTTGTCACTTTATTGAAAAAGAAGTTAGATCTTTCACTTCTCTATATTAACTACATTAGTATAATGTTTAATGTCATGCAATGATATATAAGAGCAAAAATACATGTTATCGCGAATATGTATGAATTTGTTTATCATGATATCTTATTTTAATAAATGAAAAATTAAAATGTATATTAATTTGTAAATTTAATAAATATATTTAAGTATAATATTTTATAGTATTTCATGTTTGATGTTAATAAGAAAAATCGATAATAATATCATTGAATGTATGTAGTGTAGAGTAAACTTAATTACATGTACGAAATTTTTCTATTCAAATATAAGTAACTTTTAAATTAATTTTTAATTAAAGTAATTTAGTATAAATTAATACATTTTTATTTTAAAATTTATTTTTCAGTAGTGTGAATTCAAAATAATATTAAATAAAATCTAATTTTAATATTAATTTAATGTATATCAATATAGTTGATAGTAATAATGATTTATTTATTTAAAGGATTAATTTATAGTAAAAACAAAGCTCTTTATTAACTCTTCAATTGATTTTTAATTAAAATAACTTAAAAGTGGTCATTAATTTTTATTTTTAATTTAGTATTAATTTGTCGACTTTAAATAAAATCTGAATTGAATAGTAATTTCATTTGCATGTAATTGATTGTAAAGACGTACTTAAAAAATTTTTATAAATGTTTTTATTTTTACCGTCAACAAAATTCACATCCTCTTCGTCTATAGCAGAGAATCACTTCTTTTTATAAAATTCATTTTTGAAGATTAAATGAAATTCTTTTTGTGAGTGATTCTCGAGAGTTTTGAGAATTTTTTATTTTTATCTTGATTTGATTCTTATTTTGAAAAGTTTTTTAAACTTTATGTCATGTATCTTTCATAATTACTTTTGAAGGTAATGCATTCAATACATATTCTAATTTATTTTCTTTTATTACTTATTCTTGTTTCTACATGGGTTTTTATGTGTTAAAAATTTCACTTGGCATGAACTTTTGCTTTTAAAAGGTTTAGAGGTTTTTCATGGAGTTTTGGGTTTTCAAAATACGATATTGAATTGATAAAGATCCTTCTAACCTTCTAAAGTTCATATCAATGTAAACCTTGTATAAACAAGTTTTTGTTGAACAACTATTAGAGACCATGTGTATGTTTCTTAAAGATGCCTTAGGTACTCACATTTAATTTTAGGGAGATTAGTAGATAACCAAAACTGATTTGTTGTACTTGTAAGTAAAAAATATAGTAAAAATACTTGTAATCAAATTTTAATTATGAAACTCTTTGTCATTGAAATTGAAAAACTAGATGTAACCTAAATTAAGAGTAAACCAATATAAAAACAACATGCGCATCACGTCTTTCTCTTACTTTAATTCTATCACTTTTAACCATTACAAAGCATTTGTGAAAAAAATTGTGTAGTGTTTTTGTAAAAAATAAAAAGAAATAATACAAGAAGGAAGGGTCGAATTGTATTTCTTAAAATTTGTATTTTTTCGCTAATACTGTTTGTACAAGTACTATAAGACAATATAAAGATGAAAACACCAACACTAATAAAACAAATCTTTACAAGGTTAACTTTGACTTTTTCATCCTTTTATAATTAGTTGAACATATACATAACATGTAATGTAAAAGATCAGAAGAAAGAAAAGATATTCAATACTTTTATACTAGTTCATTTGATGACATAGACTATATCTAGTTTTTGACCAACCAATCAAGTTTTACTAGGCAAACTCACGCTACAAAGTACACATAAGTATTATTTTCCAAGTCGTTTATGGGCTAATCAAGTATTTTTTCAACAAGCCACTCTTGGCTTACTCTTGTTAAAGTTTTCTTTCCTAAGTCGTTTCTAGATCAAACAAAGTATCATTTTCCAAGTTATTTCTAGCTCAACTAAATATTCTTTTGAGAAGCCACTTCTGGCTTTTACAAACAAGATTTGAGTGATCAATAAATCATGAGATTAGCCCACTAAAGAGGTTAGCATCTTTTGAGGTGTACAATGTTAGACTCTCTTACTAGTTTGCTTAAATGAACATAATTACTTCTACAAAGCTTTAAGGTGCAAAATATTTGGCAAAGTTTTAACATTTGCAAATTATGTCTCATTTATATATTCTTCTCTTTGAAACATGTCTTCTTATAGACTTACAAAATATAGTCATTATATTTCCTTTTCTGACCATTAGTGGCTTTGAACTTTCTTCATTATCTTCTTCTACTATTTTCTAATGATCTATTTCAATGAGAAACATTAAATGCTATTGATTTCTCTTCTCTTCTTTATGCAAATTCTCTGATAGTTGATAATACTTTTCTTCCTCAATAACATAACCTTTTACATCAGACAATGTTAAAAGTGCATACCTACATGATAAGACGGTTGAGCCAGAGTTGGTGGTCATCGCAACTTTAACTTACATCCCAAAAGGTATTTGAACGTATTTATTTGTATGAATCTTTCTTAAGATAAACATAGAAGACCTTCTTTGTATTTTCAAACTCAAATTTTAGAATATTCTTTTTGTATGTCAGCTTGAAGTTTTAGTTTGTATTGATATTGATCTTCAATCAACTTATAAGATATAGTATTTTATTATTTATTAGATCAACACATGCACTTATATCCAATCAATGTATATTAAATATAGCTACTACATGTCTTCAAGCTCTCAACTTGTTGTATTTAAATACACACTCCAAACACTTAGAATATTGTATTTTTGCTCTAACATTGTTAAAAAATAATAAATAACCCTCTTAAAATATCTAATAAACTTAATTGAAAAAAGTTTTCAAAAATTACATTTAAACTCTACTTAAACCTTCTCTCACTTACATTTTATTTAGAGTAATATCAAAGGGTACTATACCTTTTCCTCTAAAAACACTCTCTTTCTAATATTTTTCTACTGTTGAAATTATCAATACACTCTCTTTCTAATATTTTTCTACTGTTGAAATTATCAATTTCATTGACTATTTTTTCCTTAAGAAGTAATATATACTAAACTTTTATGATTTTAATAAAATTTAGACAATAATAAAATAATTTTTTTTATAATATAAATGTTTGCAATAGCATACTACTAGACTTCCTCCAAAATAAGGTAAAAATTGCTCTTCCGGTTATACTAGTCAAAATTGATAAAACATAATTCAATATTGTGTCTGCCGATATAGTGATCATCAATCAATCAATACGGGTCTCTCTTTAATATAATATGTTTATTCTTCATGGGAATATTTTTAAGGAGAAAATATGTAGAGTTCAGCTTTAATTCTTCTAAAAAAAATTCTATTTTTTTTATCTCCAATTTTGAAATATAATATTTTTCATTAAAGAATATGGAAACAACTTTTTCCCTCAATAAAATGTTGTCTAAATGATTTCAAAGAATTTCTATTTCCATATTAGATAGAATTAAAACTAAAAATATTTTAAAAGAATTAAAACTCAACTTTACATATTTCGAAGATGCAAAATATATTTTACTCAATTTTTAATTTTAAATAAACTTAATTTGATTTAAGAAAATAGTTTAACACAACAAAGTGATAATAAATAATATAATTAGTGCACTTGCAATCAATACGAGATAGATTTATAATTTTTATGAGGGGTCTTTCTTTTTATCATTGTATTTTTTTAATACTTATTTGTTTGAAAAATTTAAATCGTCATTTTATTATCATATAAAGAAAAAATTATTTTTTTTCTTTAAAAAGATTTTTTATTTTTTTATCAAAATATAAAATCTAATGCTTATTTCAAGACAAATAAATATTATTTATTTTAAGGATGAAGAAACAATTTTAAAATATCTATACTGACTCAATACCATAGACAATGTCATAACTTTGTCAGTGAATCTTCTAATAAACACATGCATAATTTAAAGAGAAAAACTGTTCTATCATACGTTTCTTTCCTCTTTTTTTTAGTAAATAACACATATAAGCAAAACAGAATCAATAATTTTCGTTATAATCAGAAGCAACTTGCTATGTTTGCATGAAGGTGAGTGCTATTCAGTTTCTTCTACCTAATGTAAAGAATCTCATCCTTTTACCTATAATTCATTTTTTTTTACACACCATAAAGGGATGTGTTTAGGGTTTTCAATATGGTTTATGTTTCACATTTAATAAATGCATGAAAGAGTAAAAAATGGAGAGAGTGTAATAATATCTGAAAAAGAAAAGGGGTAAAAGAATAATGCCGACAAAGTAATAAATAGGTTACATAAAGCTGCATGACCCTTCTTCATGCTTGGTCCAAGTTTTGAATTATTGGATTCACATCTACTCTGAGTTTGTGATTGACGTACAACACGAAATAAATCATTCAGACGTGATTTGATCATATTTACAGAATGATAAGATGGTAAACATTGGCAGCATTCTATGAAAGTGGTGTAAAACCAAAAAGTAAAACAAAAAAGGTTTAATTTTGAATTAAAAATTAAGAGATCATTAAAGTGCTTATTACATAATTTTAGAATTTTAACTTTTAACCGTAAATTATATAATTTATTTATGGACATAATATAAAGTTAAAACTATAAATGTATTATAAAAAAAATTACAATATATCTCTTCGTTTGATAATTTTACCGATTTTTATAAGAAACATTTAATAATTTTATAATCACAAAATACCATACGAACCAAATTGTAAAATATTGGTTTAATTTTATTCTAATTTATATTAAATTAAAATTCGATGGTAGTTACTTTTTATACTTAATTTAATTGATTAAAAAGATCGGGAAACTATTTTAGAAAATAAGTAATGGTGTATTTTTATTAATAATTTTATAAATTATTCAAAATTTATATATATATATATATATATATATATATATATTATTAATATAACAAAATGAATATATAATTTAATATAATTATAATTGTAGAAAAATTTATACATATTTAAAGATGATTATTCATTTCTTCAAATTCTTAAACTCATCAATAATTAAACTAGAATTAAAAATTTTAAGAGATGTAAATACTAAAAATAAAATCTATGATAAATAAGTCATAGTTAACAACTGGTTATAAATATATAATATAAAAATTTACTTTATGTTCAAAAAAATAATTCGTAAAAGATATTTTAAAATTAAGATTATTTAAATTAGTTTAAGTGTCAGAAACTTTTAAAATAAAAGATAAGATATAACTATTTAAATTTTTATATTTCAAGCATTATCTTTAAATAAATAAAAAATAAAAAAATTTGCGTGAGAAAAAATGAAAGTTCACATATAACAAATAATATTTTTTACTATCAAGTGGATCAAGAGAGAATTACATTATTTTTCTTCAGAAATAAGAAAAAAATAAATGAGAAATGGACAGAAACGATAAATTTATATTTTACTTCATTTTTTTTTCAGAAATGAAATAGAACACATAAGAAAAAATGAACTTACATGTTTTAGTCTAGAAAAGAGATTCAATATAAAAAACATCTTATGCTTTTTCTCTCATACATTCCATCAATTGTTTTTATTCTTTATTATATTTAATTTCATTTGTTGATATTTGTTAAAATTAGATGATATGCATTATAAACATAAATTAAAATTCTAATAATTTACTTCTCACTATTATATGGACAGAATTTTAAAATTACAGAATTTTGATAAATTATTTCTTTTTTTTTTATTAAAATAGGTAAGTTGTATAGTGGGGAACGATTTTATTTGTTGCAGTCGTGCCACAACGAAACAATATCTTAAACGACCTCTTAAACGAATTAAAAACGTATGTTTTAAAGGAATTCGTGCTGCGCAAATACGATTTTGGAGAGAAAAATAAATCCTGTTTACCTGACGAAACGAAAAAAATTTTAAATCATGTCTGCGTGACATAAATTTTATTAAGAAAGGATGAACTAAAGTGATGTTATTGAAATCGTCCTATCGTGAAATGATTTCAACTTTTGTTAAATATTATATTAATTAAGTTTAAATTTTATATTATTTAGAACTTAATTATTTAATTTATTATTATATATTAATTTGATATAATGTAATAGTTTGTAAAATGTGTAAAAAGTGCTATTTTATTATAAAATGATAATAAAGTATTTAAAATTTAAAAAGAATAAAAATGTAAAATAAAAAATAAAGGTGTTAAAATGTGTACAAAGAAATTCAGAATTTGATGTTCAAGATATCATCTTGTGCAAATATTTAATCAAGACAATTCAGAATTTAATATTCAAGAGATTTTCTCTTCTAGTCTTTCATTATCTATGTTCTTTAAGGTCAAATTAAATGAATGGTGGTATGACTAGGAGATTTTCAAGCTCTTCCACTATCTTGGCCTCATGTCATTGTAATTTGTTTCTATTGTCACTTCAACTTATAGATGTTTGTTGATTCATATTACAGTCTCTAGAATATTTACCAGGCATGTTATTTTATCCAGTGCAAAATGAGGAATGTTAGTTTACTTATAATTGACCAAATTTCATTCTAGATCCTCATAGAGAACTAAAACATCTGAAAGACCAACAACTATACCTATCCATAATGAAATGGATGAATCTTGTTATAAAAATGAAGGACACAATAAAAGCATTTTGCCCATATAGACAATAAATTATGTTCATTTGTTAAAAAAAAAAAATCAAAATCTTACTATAAACTTATGCCTTTTCTTATAGTTACTATATCCTTTAAATATTTATAATTTATCTCCTATTACAAATCAAATGATTTCAAAGATCACTAAATATAAATCATACTAATAATATCATAATTAAAAAAAATTAAAAAAATATGCAATTTTTTTTAAATAAATAACAAAAACAATAATACAATTTAATTATTTATTTAATAATATATTTTCATTTTCTCCTTTAAAATTAATTTATTTTTTATTACATTTCGAAACATAGAAACCTTAAAATAGTATCTTACCTGAAATATGTCACGCTGATACAAATTTAACATAAAACTAAAATACTGAAATCATGAGAATGTCATATAATTTAAGTTCAATTTTTATAAGTAAAATCGTGTCACAATGAAATAATTTTTATTCAATCATCACCACCTAAAATTGTGTCACCTAGCATGACTTTACTTATAAAAACTGAATTGAAGTTATATGATATTTCTACAATTTTAGTGTATCATTTTTAAATTGAAATGATGTCATTCTTATACAATTTCAATTAAACTTAACTAAATTCGCTCAATTGTCTCATGATTTCTACATCGTAACCGAAATTGTACAATTGTAATACGATTTCTTAGTTTGAAAATGTATTTCCATAATACAATTTACTCGTTTTGGTAAAAAATAAAATTTCTACACCACTTTTGTAAATAACCAAAAACATACACTCTTTTCGGAGGAGAATATACTAACATAAGGCGTCTAAAGGTTTTTCAAATGTTATGTATAGAGTTCGACATGGTGTGGACATGGGTGCTTAAATTCTTGGTGCAACAAGACAACAATTACAACAAAAGTGATGCAATCACGATTGGCAAAATAGGGCAAAAGCTAATGTCCATAACACAAGTAGACCAATCCCTACGTCAAAGCATTTTAAGAGACTAGTATGTAATATAATTTACTTTTAGTTTCCATTCCATTTATAAACGCAACTAACTAATTTGTTTAAAGAAAAGGTAAACATCACTCCAACATGTTGGGATCTTTTACAAAATACCATAAGATAACTAAAATCTATGCATGAGTGTCCTCTAAGGCTTGTAAAATTGTTGTAAGTGGGATAACTATTTTACTATTTCACGTTTTTTATACATTAATGCAATGCACATTTATGCATCATTTAATATTGGATCACACTTTTATTTTATTTTTCTTTAGGACAACTGTTGACATAGACTTCTATAAGAGATCACATTGAAGGACGGTGTGTTTACCTATTTATTTGATAATGACATATTCTATTATGTTTTTAGAGGATTGGCCATAAGAGATGACTTTATGGCCTAAAATCAACAACTAAAAAAATTCAAACCTTCTTCTTCTTCAATTTCAACAAATGTAATCACATCAAGTGAATTAGAAGTGATGAGGCATCTTGTGTTGAAAGACAATGACACAATATATGTTAAATTTTTCACTCAGTCACCCATATCAATACCACCTCCTCTTTTTGTAGCAAATCAAAACGATGACAATGAACACTTGGATGATGAGTATAGTTTCTTTTCAATTTAATCCCTTTTTACGTTATTTAAATTATTTCTTTTAATTTCATAACATGAAAAACAATTCATTTGCATGTAACATATTTTATTACCGTAACATATTATTTTCCTTATATTTATGTGGAGTTTGCTTCAAATCAGAGTTCAACTTTGCCATTTGATTAAGCTAAAATTGTAACTCGCTAAAACCACAATTCTATTGAATGCTTAAATGAAAAGTCAATACTACAAAACAATTTTGATTTACTTACAAATTATTATATACGGATCCTTATTCATAGGTAAATTTAGCATCACCTACAGACTTTACATATGAATTTTAGCTATAAAATATACGTAGGTAATTACGTACAAATTTTAATCCGTAAGTAAATTTGACATTACTTTTGCATTTTACATACGGAGTTGTATTTTAATCTGTAGATAATTATATACAGATATAAATCCGTATGTAATTAAGTACGAATCTAAATTCGTATGTAATTCTCTACAGATTTTTCTGTAGATAATATTAATAATTAATTTTATTAAAATTCTTATTATTGTTGTTATTATCAACAATATTAAATTTTTAATATTATTATTATTAATTATTATTAACATTATGTAATTAATAATATTATTTTTATTATATTTAATATTAGTTTTATTAATTTATTAATAATATAATTAACATTATTAATATCATTAATAATAATATGTTATAATTATTATTAATATGGTTAATAATATTATTATCATTATAATTTTTAATATTAATATTAATTTTATTAATATTATATTATTAGTATTATTATTAGAATTATTTTTTATATTATTTTTGTGAATTTTATTAATATTATTAATATTATTATGAATATTATTATTATTATTATATTTAAATAATAATAATAATAATAATAATAGTTATGATAAGAATGATAATAATGAATATATAATAAAAGGTTAAAGTTGGTGTAATGATTATATATATATATGCAAAAGATTTGGATTGAAACTCTTCTTAGGAATGTTTTGTAGTTATTTACAAATTTAATCCATAGGTAAAATTTGAATTACAGTTGACAAAATTGTATTATACGGTCATTTGAATTACAGTTGACAAAATTGTATTATACGGTCACCAAGGAGTATGACCGACAAGTATTTGAGCCGACAAATTTTTAGGCCGACAAGTACCCAGGCCGACAGGTACCCAACCAGTGCCAACAAACCAATATCTCCACTTCCTTTGCATTGGGAACGAGCATCTCACATCTAACAAAGAAACAAATCTCAACGACGCTCTCATCATCTGACAAAAAAGAGACCACACGTCTCTGCTTTAACACATAGTGCAGAACAATAATCATACCCTATGCATAAGAGACTACACACATTCCCTCTAACACATAGTGCATAACAACAGTCATATCTTATGCAGAAGAGACTGCATGTCTTTCCTCTAACAGAACAACTATCATATCTCTGACAGAAAAGGCTATACTCATAACACAAGGCAAAGGGACAATCACCATATATAACATTATAAATAATGAACAGTGAACAAAGCTAAGGGGCTTTTGGAAATCTACCCCAATTCATACTATAAACGTATGATAATCAAACACTAAAAAGAGCATCGGAGTTCTTTTGACAAGTATCTTCCTCTCACCTCGGCTACCAGAGATTCGTGGAGAGACTAGCACAATTAACACATTAAAGTTTTATTCTCAACCTCAAGACTCCACAAGAACATTTATTATTCTCAGCCTAAAGACCTCTGTAAAAACAAAAACCATATGATAAAAATAAAAAAGTAATAATCAAAAGGTTGAGACATCTCTTTGCTAAGTGTTTGTTATATGTATTATTTGTTGAAAAGAAAAAACAAGTGACCATGAAATAGGAGAACCACCATATGTTTCCCAACCACAACAATGTTCATCTTCGAAAAGCATGTGCATTCGGTATGAGAAGGATCTATCTATAACCACTTGGAATCTTCTTTAAGTGCACATCTTCCCCAAGAGGCCAACTAGTAAAACCTTTTTTTATTCCTTCAAACTACTACTCTTTATTAGTTATTAATAAAATAAAATAAGTCTATTTAGAATTAAGTTCAATTGAATCAGCATTCAGATTTCATACTTGTTTTTGCACTATTTGCTTGCTTCTGATGTGAATTCATATGCTAACATGTAATATCTTACACGCTAATACTCACTCCAACAACTTTCATTATTTTTTGTGTTAAGAAGGATTCATTAACTTAGACTCTCTTTTTTCTCCTTTCCTCTTCTTTTTAACATAAAAAGTTCATAAACTAAGTCCTTGTTTTACCAATCTTAACTTTAATCGAAAGAAATTTAGCTGAACTCAGGTTGGTCTCACAGAGCATTCATCTGATTGTATTAATATTCATTGAAAAATATATTTTTTCAATAACACTCTTCCATACACATAAAATTTAAAATTAAATTTCAGATCCCATATTAAAAGACATAATTATTACGTTATATCACACCAAAACTGTAGAACTGCATTTGTTTTTCCATTAAGTTTCCTTCCATGTCAATCTAGGAAAGTGTGCAAACTTTAAAACAATGAAGCTATGATAAGAAGTTGAAGTGACGGCGTACTCTTGTGTGGCTACCTAATTGATCTGTGGTCCAATCCGAATTCTTGGTTTAATCATACCCTTGATATATATATATATATATATATATATATATATATATATATATATATATATATATATATATATATATATATAAAGTAATCATCATTCAGCACCGAAATTAAAGGGAATCAATCTCGAAAGAAAGATTTTGAAAGCCAGTGCGGGTAAGTTCAAAGAGAAAAGAACAATTGAAGACTTAAATGACAAAGACATATGACACTAAACCTTATTAATGCATTCAGATAATAGAACACAATGGGTGATACTCTTCGCACGTTGATGATCATTGGTCTATACCATGAATCTCAAAAGATAAGATTGAGAGGAGAAAAATGGTTTGTCATCTTTAGATAAAAAAAAAAAAAAAAAGTGGAATCATTATTGGACAATAAAAGCAAGTACGAAGATGTTGTGTCTTTAGGGGACGGCAGAATGAAAGAAAGATGCAGTTGGCGTAGAGACAAAGAAACGAGACATTTTAGCCAATAGTGTTTAATATTATACATCACACATACACGACATAGCAGGTACGTACATATATATATATATATATATATATAGAGAGAGAGAGAGAGAGAGAGGTATTTGTCATGTTGGGCATGCATATACACATAATGGTGGAGAAACGGATGATGGACACAAATGGAATGAAAAAGAATATAACTTGTATATGGTTACAGAAACTTCAAATCACAAGGTAATGAAGAAAAATAAAAAGATAAATACAATTACACATCTAGTTATGGTTCTAAACAGCTGTTTTGCAATTGCAGTGAGAACCATTGTGGTATATTTGCAGAAATGGATAGTAGTAAGTAATAATTTGTGCAAATGAAATTCACACGTTGGTTATGGTTATACTTACAATTGTTGACCACAATGTAAGATCAAACATCTAACTATAAATAGACATATACAACAAAGAAACCAAGTTGAGTTGGGTATAGTAAGAGACAAGAAGAGTAGTTCTTTGAGAGTGATAAATATGATATTGATGATCATGTCATAAATGGAAAGACTACTGCAGAAAGCTTTGGATTTATAGGGTATGGGAAATTGGATTCCTTTCTTATTTTGGAGTGTTGTTGCATCTGACAGCTAAAGTTTCCTATTTTCAACCTTTAACACATTAATGGCAAACACTCCCATATGCACCTGTTATGTTACATCTTTTCCTTTTTCAGTGTCAAAAACAGAAGAAATATTAAAACTGCAGAGAAATCCAATGTGGTCCCATTACAGTACTGTGTACACGTTGACATGAAGAGGATGTTAATGTGATGATCATAAATGAACCTGCATTATTGAGTTTCTAGGGTGCCCACTGTCAACTTTTGGAGAAACCCAGAAACTATTGAAATTTATAAAACCTTGACTAGAATTTGATGTATCTCTTTAAAAAAATATAATTAAAATCACTTAAATTGTCACATGTCTACTTATAAATTTTTGAGAAAAAAAAAGGTTTTTCATCTCTAGTTTTTTTACTGTTCAGTCTCAAGTTCTTATTAACAACAAAAGATAATTAAAATTTCATTAAACTTGGCTTTATTTTAATGAAAACTTTTTTTAAAGTTTAAATAAGAGCTTGGTCTCTTTTATAAATTTAGTCAAAACTACTTAAGGGTTTGACTTGATATATAGACTATTATTTAAAGGTATATTCACTCCCGTAAAAATTACCAATTTATAATTATGACAATGATGAGCAAGATGATTAAGGCAATGTGTTTCTTTTTTCTAGGTTGTGATGTTTCTTTAGGTAAATTTTGATGTTTCACTATCGTAATTTCTTTTAATACATCATTTTTCCTGGTTTCAATGTTATCTTTCTTTACTTTACTTATTTGATTGTGTCAAAGGAGAGAAAGGTGTTTTATGTTTGTGATTTAAGAATCAAAATTCACACAAAATTCATTCCGTTGATCCAAGTGGTTATCATTAAAATGGGAATTTTATTGAACTTGAAGAGTTTATTTGATGCTTCCAACTTTTTTGAACAAAGTTTCTTGATGAAGATTTTATGATACATTGTTATTGTTAGGGAGTAGATAATGTTTAATCTTGATAGTTCATGGTTAGAAACAATTTTCAGAATTGATATAGATCATGTTTGAAATTTATAGAAACTTATTTAGCGTACCTTATTTTTGTGTATAAAAACAATTTGGGTAGACTAGAATTTGATGGATCTTTTTAAAAGATATAGTTGAAATCACTTAAATTTTGATGTGACACGTCTACTTATTAATGTTAGAGAAAAAAAATGTTTTTCATCTCTAGTTTTTTCATTGCTCAGTCTCAAGTTCTTATTTGAAAAAAACTTAAAAGTCTAAGATCTAACTCTTTTAATAAAAGAAGTTAGGCGAAGCTAGACTTAGACTTGCTAAATTATAGGCTTAAGATGATAAATTATTTCACATATTTCCACTGTAATTTATTGTGATGATTAGAAAGAAAAATAGTGATTGTTGTAGAGTAAAAGAACCTAGAGTGTATAGGTAATGTGTATGCGATCTTATGGCATTGAATAAAGAAAAGAATGGGTAAAGGTTGAGATAATGAATAATCTTTAATTTCATTTTTCTGCATTGTTAATTTGTGATATGTTGTAATAAAAGTCTAAAAATCTAGGTTAGTATATAGGTTTTTAAATTATCAAAAAATATAGTTAAGCGGTATATTATTGGCTATTTTTTATTTGAGATTTTTTATATTAATTTCAATCATATCTATTAATTTTAAATTTTATATATATATATATATATATATATATATATATATATATATATATATATATATATATATATATATATTACTTTAACCTTAATAATTTGTTTGTCTACAAATATGTCCTTTTCTATTTTAGTTTATTCCTATTTTTCATTTTCTTGTGCACAATTCTCATTTAAAATTAGAGATATTTTGTCTTGTAACTTTAAAATATGGCAACTTTAGTCTTACTTTCAAAATTTCACATGTTTTTATTTTATTTTATTTTATTTTAATTTAATTTATTTTAATCCAAATTAAACCATATATATAACATTTTGATATAAGATTGATTTATTTAATTAAATGTAAGAAACAAAAATAATATTTCAGAACTAAAGAATAATCTTATTTTAATGGGTTTATTAGATGCTTGAGGGTTCACTTGGAATGTCAAAGGTGGTGTGATGTTAGTGTATGGGAAAAGGAATTTCCTGATAATATACGAAAACAATGTGGGTAATTTCTATATTTTAGAAAGTTTATTATGATAGGTATTACATTTTCTATATCTCTTATTGTTTGATAATACTTGGTGATACGTATGTTTAAGTCACCTAAGTAAAGCAAGGATGAAGGATGAAAGTATTGTGTAAGTGTAGATTATTAAGTAACCACCAGATGAAGACTATATAGTTCAGTAAGATTTGTTATCTCAAAAAATCCAAGGCCTATAAAGTGTACAACTCTTGCACCTTGATCATAGAGAAAATCATAAATGTAAAGTTTGAGACTCAAACTGATTAAATCTTGATATAGATTTTGCATATCATCATATGAAGCATCATCAGAGCCACCATAGATGGATTAGATATATGTTTTGTCTAATCTTGAAGATCAAATCTTAGGAGAGAGAAATGTTGATGTCAGAACCAAATTGTTTTTCAAATATAGAGCTACTGCTTTGGTATGTATAACTATATAAGATAGAGGAAGCTTTGACAGACACAAAATGGATTCTAATCATGGAAGAAGAGATCAACCAATTTACCATAAATGATGTCTAGATGTTGGTGTCTCCTCCATCTGACCAAAGTGTTACTGGAACAAGATGGGTCTTTAGGAACAAGTTTGACGAAGATGACAATGTGATAAGGAATAAGGCTAGATTGGTAGCATGAGGTAACAATTAGTAAGATGGTATAAATTTTACTGAAACCTTCGCTCCTATTACGTGTCTTTAAAGTTATAAGAATTTTATTAGTTTTTGCTACTTACAAAATATAAAGCTTTTACAAATGGATGTTAGAAGCAATTTTTAGAAAGTTTCATTAAGAAGGAAGTTATGAAAAACAACCTCCTGGTTTTAAAAATATTTCAAAAGCAAACCATGCTTTTAAATTATAGAAGGCTTTATATGATTTTAAACAAGCTTTTAGATCTTAGTATGACAAACTGAGAGCTTGTAAAATAAAAGGTTGATACAACCTTATTTCAAAAAGAACACAACAAAGATTTCATAATTGATGTTTACAAAAGGTCCACAAGAGGTGGCATAAAATTTCAACAAAATACAATCATTTCGCAACCATCTCAAGAATCCACATGGTTCCATTTAAATGAGAGGGTTGTGATATTCATAATTCCTTAGATTCTCAAACTTCAAATAGTAAATTTTTTTTTTTTAAATGGTGGAGATTTCGTATTGCTATAAGGGATTAATGTGAACTAGATTTATGTGACCAATATCACATGACCAAGTCTATATGATTGATTATCATTTTCCCTATATATATTTTGTTGATTTCAATAATTATTGAGCACTTTAAGATTAGTGTTAAAGGTGAATTCTCTATTACTGTTAGCAAAACCAATCAATTGTACAATGTTATTTTACAAAAAATAGGTATTTGTAAAGCTTGAGAATGAATGAACATTCTCAAGATCTACATCAGGTGAAGGACATAAAGTTTGGAAGTCCAATGGTTATACAATCCTCCAGAGACTATTAAACCACATATTGATATCATATCTTATGTTCCTCTTGTGGATAGGAGTATTTCAATATACAAATGGTTATACAAAGATTAGATGGTTTTTCAATAGAACAAAAAACTCATTACAACTATTGTGTTGAGAGATTCACACATTTGAACAATTGTCTTAATGAACTCTCTGACCAATTTGCTTAAAAATATAGCTTGTTTATGGATATAGCAATGATGAGCAAGATGATTAAGATAATGTCTTGATGTGCTTCCTTTTTCCAAGTTGTGATGTTTCTATTTAGGTGATTTTTTTTATGTTTCCATGGCGTAATTTCTTTTCTTACCATGAACATAATCTTTCATAGTTTGAATGTTATATTTCTTTACTTGTTTGATTGTGCCAAAGGGGAGAAAGGTGTTTTATGTTTGTGATTTAGGAATCAAAATTTACACAAAATTCATGTCATTGATCCAAGTGGTTACCATTATCAAGCATGGGATTTTATTGAACTTGAAGAGTTTATTTGATGCCTACAACCTCTTTTGAACAAAGTTTATTGATGAAGATTTTATAATTCATTGATATTGTTGTGATTTGAGCAAGTAGATAATATTGATCTTGATAATTTATGTGTTAAAATTAGTTTTCAGACCAATTGAATTGATTTAAATGAATGTCAAGTGATTTCCACCAATTAAAACTTTATTTTAATAAGTTAAAATGTTTATAATTTTGTGAAAATACAAGCTAAAGCATTTCAATCAATTGAAACAAACTTTTAATATGTTAAAATCCTAAAACTTTCATAATAAATGAATTTCTCTCTTTCCAATAAAGAAAAGTGAATCAATCGATTGAAAAATACTAAAAAGCTATTTTAAGTTATTCAACCAATTAAAACATAAACCCTTTTATTGAAAATGATCTTTAAAACTTGAATACCTTTTGTTTCAACCGATTGATTATATCACTTTAAATTTTCTATGTTTACATATCTTTTATAAAAAAAAACAAAAAAGAAACTCAATCAGATTAATGTACATATGTTTCAAAGTGAAAAATCTAATTTCTCGAGTTGAATATACTTCTTGGAACTACTTTTAAAAACTTTTTTTCAAAATTAAGATTCAAGTATTGGTCTACTAATCTCTTTCGTGAAGGTCGCCTTACACTACTCTTATTGAGAGTTCTTTTCACTGCAAATTGAATCCAAGTGAATTTGTTTCCAATCTTTACTCTTTTTTTTATTTATTATATCGTAGTTATCTTGATCACGGTGATCAAGATTGATTAATAGAAGGTTTCACAAGTGTGTAAAGATATTATAGGATTCAAGATCTAGTAGTTGTATTATTTGTCTTATAAAGTAGATATAAAAACTTAAATTTAGTTGATTGGATTTAATAGTGTAATTAGGTAATTGGATCTAATCATATTTAGAAGATGATATTGGTAATATGTTTTAAAACCTTGATTAAAATTTTCTTCTTGATTTAACTGATTCAAAGAAAATCTTAAATTTAGTTTCTACTTTTAAAAGATGATTAAAAGTTTTAAAAGTTTAATTTATCCGTTGAGCTCAGGCCATTCTTCTAGCATAACTTAAAAAGACTTTATTCATGTTAAAATATTTAATTGGTCAGTAAAATCTTTCGTAATTTCATTGGAAAATTAGACTTAGTTCAGGTTAAAAGTAAACTAGTAGTATAAAACTAAAATATTTATTGTCACTTACTACCATACTTAATTATTTGTAGAGACATTTTAGAAGATCTTTATAAAGACTTTTACAAAACCATTAAATAATTTCCTACAAGAATGTAATTGGATGATTATGCAAACTTTAACCTAATATTTTTAGCTCTCCTTAAATCTCCTTTCTAAAACTAACATTTTTTTTATGCACATTAGAATTTCGTGTAATGTAAAAATATCAACAATCTATACATCTTAGAATTTCATGTAATAAAAAACTGTTTAACAATCTATAACCTATTCGATCATACATGATTTCTTTTTTCTTTTGCGTTATTTAGTATTCTCCCACAAATATCTCAAATCAAATTAATTTCCGTTCTTAATAATTATAAAAAATATAATTAATTTCATCAAGACCATCCTATGATAACTACTTTCATAGTTTCATTAATAACATGATTAGAAAAAAAATATATATATATATTGGCTAGTTCTACGAGATAAGACTAGTCCAATTCTTGCATGATTATGGCGGCTTCATTCGTGACAGAAAAATTTGCATTTAATTTCAGCCTAAAATTTGGATTACATTTTATTAGGTTTTACATCTTATGTCCAAAAAAAGTTTTATGGCTTAACTTAGCTACTGTGTTGTTAATGTATTTGCATATTGAAATAAATGACATTTTAATAAGAAAGATAATACTTTGACATCACTATTCATTTTCTATCTTCATTTAACACTTTTATATATTATTATTTTATTATTTATATAATACTTTATTACATAAAGTAATGTTAAATAAGATATAAAGATGAACAGTAGTGTCAAACAAATATCTCTCTTTTAATAATTTATTTTTCCGATCATGCTAAAGCTACTAGAAAAAAATATCAATATCTAAAATTATTGTTTTGCTACATGCTTATTACATTATATTATATTAGTAGGTTTCCAGAAAAAGTCTAATTCAATTAGAAAAATGTAACGGATTAAGTTGGGGGTGAAGAATTTCCAAATGTTTAATGGTTGAAGTTAATTATGATGACTAAAAATGTAAGTGTCAAATTGATGAGATTATGATCTATCAAAGTTTTTTTTTTTTTCTGAAAGAATAAAAACAAAAATCAATTAACAAATGAAAGAAAAATGTAAATAATCTTAAAAAGAAAACATGTAAAACAGTCTAACTTCTAAGCCCAGATCATTCTACCAGGCTCAATAAGCCCACAAAAAGTGTATACTCTATAATTATATAGTTAAACTCATCTCATTCATGTTATCTAAATGTCTCACAAATCATAGGGATTGTGTGAAACTTGATATGTTACTAAACTAATTATTAACTATTACAGAAAATTAAATATATTAAAATATTAAATTGGAGATAAATTGCATGAAATTTTGTTTGTATAAAAAAAAGGTTCCAGTGAACAAATTTTGAGAAACTGCTGTTGGACTGAAACAAAGGAAATAAAGAAATGTAGGATTGATTAAAATATTTTGATTAATGCTTTTCTCCATTCCAGTGCTTCCTTACTACCTTTACTCCATTTTCCTGCTTTGTTGTCTTCCAACATTGTGCCTACAATGGCCTGCAAACCATCCACTTCACACTTTAATATTCATTTTCTTTCAAATCTTCATCAAATTTGTGTTAAACAAAACTTGTACTAATTTTGAAGGAATTAATTCATCTCCTAAACCTTTTTTTTTATTCAAAATTGAAAATTGAAACTGAGATTTGAAAGTGTTATGTGATGAGATTCATGACTAACCTTGTAAAGTATCCCTCGAGCTATCCCCAGTTTAGTGTCTCCATTATTAGAGTCGTTGTAAATTTTCAGTAGTTCCTTACACTTCTGAAATAGATAAATAAAATCTTAATTACTATTTTTCCTATTATGTCTTTATTTTCTTTTATTTTATCTTTATACAGAGCAAAATAAATCTAGATTAGTTAAAACTAAATTACAAAATTTTGATATTTTAAGTACTCTGATTTTAGTTATTTATGTATAATTTGATATGCATTTTTGTATGAAGAACATTCATCTTAAAGTTTGAATCTCCACATGTGAACATATGCTAACACTAAAAATACCCCAGTAATTAAAAACTAATATTTTTTTTTCATCAATTCATAGGTAGAGTACTAATTGAAAAGTAATATTTTTCTTTTATCAATTCATAGGTAGAGTACTAATTGAAAAGTAATATTTTTCTTTTATCAATTCATAGGTAGAGTACTAATTAAAAATTAATACCCTACTACTTAATATTCTTACAAAAATTACTGCAACTTCATGCATTTCTAATCAAATGTATTTATTAATTCTTTAGCTAATGTAATTAATATATATATATATATATATATATATATATATATATATATATATATATATATATATATATATATTAGGGATGAAATTCACTAACCTCTGGAGGGGTTATCTTATTAGCCTTGTTACGGTGAAATATTTGAGAATGAGAACGAGATTCAGATTGAGATTCAGATTTAATCAGTATGTCGATTAGCTCTTCCAGCTTTTCATGAGCTTCCTTCAACTTTTCCTACACAATCAAGAAACTATTTTATCTTTTCACACCTCTTTTTAATATTAAAGTACATTGTACAGTAAAAAAATTATATATATATATATATATATATAATAAAAAATAAAAATATTTTTATCTTTATTTAAAATTAACTTATACACAAATTAAAAATTACAGATAAGACAAGTTATATATGAATTTTTATAAATTTAAGCATAACAAATAAAAGTAGACTTTAAGCTTGACTTAATCATATAAAATGGATTAATCGAAAGTGAAATTTATATATAAGGATAGTTTAATAATGGCTCGATAGGCTTAATAATTTTATTAGAATAAGCTCTAATATCATATTAAGAAGTCGACTTTAAGCCTAACTCAACCTTACAAGATCGATTTTGTAAGGTGAGGTTTGCACCCTCTCATAAGCTATTGAAATATTTTATCTTTAATTTAATCGATGTAAAATCTTCAACCATACATAAATTAATTTTAATTAATAAAAAAGTATTTTATTTTTATTTTTTATTTTTTCTCTCTTAAAAATGTTTATGAGAAAATTTGTCTTATTAGACTCTATCTTATGAGTTTGTCTCTTTTCTTTACACTTAAAAGAATACATAGAGACTAGAACTTATAACTACTATCTTTATTTATATTAAAAATATTTTACTTTTCTTAAGATACTTTCTACTTTCATTTTTCTTTATGTAAAATGTTTAAAAAAATAAGTAAATATAAAACTAACACTAAGAAATATTTATAAATAAATAAATAAATAACTGAGGGAGTATAAAAGCTGGTTTTTTATTATAATATATCATTTAAATATACAGAAATTAACAAATCTTTATAATAATAATAATAATTAAAATAAATTAGTTTTTCTTTAGTTCATACCTGAAGCATGAAAACTTCTACCAAAGCCACTGCAAGGTTCTTTTCTGCCTCTGGGAAATTATTCTTGCACTTCAAGTATTGTTGTTCCAGTGTTTTCAGTGCTTGACCTCCTTTCTCAGATTTGCTTTGACCAATAGCAATAAACTGAAATCATGACATGTTGAATCAAAAGGGATTAGCTAATAATTATCAAATTAGTTTTGACCATTTTCTTCATTCTTTTAAATGCAGCATCAACCTTCAGTGTTTCACTTCATTCACAACAAAATCTAGAACTAGTACTATATTATAGCAGAAGAATAAAACCTTAAGGGTGTTAACTTCGTCTTGGCTAGGTCCAAGTTTACTAAACCCTGAAGGGATTGTCATATTCTGATGAGTTTCTGCATCATCCATTGTTTTCAACAATGACTTAAGAGCACTCCTTCCTCGGCCCTCAACCTCGGATGGATCAACTTCACCCAACATAGAAAATTTGTCACAAGCATGAGCAGTGGTGAGTTTTGGATTCATCTTAAAGTTAAACAAGCCAAGAACACATGCCAGCACAAGAGAAGCTCCAGTCACCCCTCTCAAAAATTTGCTGCCTCTTCCCTCGTTCTGGGAGGGCTGAGAGAATCTTCCAAGTATGCAATTTGCATGGCCAACTGAACGTGTAACTGGGTGTCTGGTGGAGGAAAATTGAGGGGCACAAAGAGGTTTGGCATGGTTAAACCTGAGATGAAATCTGGTAGACCCTGCACCTTGAAATCCTTTGGAGCTGTAGGGAAAGGGACAGTAGCGTAGGGAAATAGCAGATTCCATCTGATGGAAATTACTGAAGGACAAATTATGTATAAGCAGCCTATGTGTCAACAAGTGTGTTACTACAAGTATTTATGATACAAATCTACAATGCGTGAGAATGAAATTAGTGCATCTATGGTGAAGAAAAGTTTGAAGGGAGGTATCTATTTTGTGTTTTGAAAGAAAGCTGAGAAAAGAGGTGGGTATAATTTCTTTGCTTCTTTTTACACAACAGCCAAGAGAATGACATGTCATTTTACTAGCCCCACCTTGCTAATCAGAATAAATCTTTGCTTAAAACAAGGGAATGAGGAATTCCTTAAAGTTACTGTGGACACAAAATTACTTTGCCTAATTACCAGGACTAGAATAGAATCAGAATGTTTGCATCACACTTCACAAACTTTTTATATTGTGTTTTGTTTTTGCTCTTTACTTACTGCTTATTGACTTGTGAGGAATACTCATTTAAATAAAACTTGTTCTTTGTCACATGGGGAAAGGAAAAGGTTAGACGTGGACCAACTCGAAGAAAATTGGTGAAAGAATGGTAGGAATATGGATCTAAGTGAAGCTTAAAGCTTAAATAGGTTTACTATATGGAAGTTTTCCCAGGTTTACTATGTGGAGGTTTTCCTAGATTTACTAAAGATAAACGAAATCCAACAACACATGCATGCAACATGGTAAATGAAATAGGCAAGCTATGTAGAAGTGTGTGTGTTTGTGTATTGTGGAGAAAGGCTATAGTATAGGTGATTTATTTTGATTAAAGAAATTTAGGTTGTGAGGAAAATTCTGAGAGGTAAGACGGTTGAAGTATTCATTGTTAAGACAACTTTGAATTAAAAGCCCCACCTTCTTTCCAAAAAAAAAAAAAAAAAAAAAAAAAGCTCTAAAAGAAAAATTGGCAATACTAACTAAAGGAAGTATCCAACAAGAAACGCATGTGAGAATCAAAAGTTGGTAGAGGAAAAGCTAATGTACTAGAAGTTTTTTATTTTTAGCCTTTGACTCTTTGGTAGGACGTTAGTTATTTTATATATATGACGAGCAAATTTTAATGATGATTTATTACGTGTTACATTACTTAGTTATTAATGAAATATTTTATTACAGCATATGATTCTTTTATTAGTAAGTTTTAATTGGCCCTACATCATAAAATAATAAAGAGGAATATTATTTTATGTGTAGCTTAACACATTTTAAAGTTTGCAAGCACCAAAATCATATATTTTTTTGTTGTAGTAGTTGAGGAGTAGATATACACAAATGTCATTTCTTTTCTTATTGTATTCTTTTTTATCGTGTTACTCTATGAAGTCTTGACTCATCGGTGAGCAGTCACTCTACACCTGATGTATTGTCGATATCGACATGCAATGGAGCCATATACGACACCATATTGGACGCAGATTTTTGGGCCAGATACGATCCTTGTTACCAGACACGTGAAGAAGACACAGCGGTGAAAATATTCCAAAAACGAATCTTATTATATACGAAATCAAAACAGATAAACCTTACCATTCATAACTTATGAATTTGATTAAGAATACCTAACAAATCCAAAAGAGAAGAAACTTCCTTTTGAAGACCACGAAACCAAGAAAAAAGAGAAGAGGCAGCCAAGAAGAAAGGAGAAGAAGGTGTGGAAGAACAAAAGAGAAAGAAAAAGCTATTAGTTGTAAAAGTGGAAAGAAAGAAGAAGCATTGCAAACAAAAAGGTTAAACTTTTTTAATTATTATTTTATAATTAAATAATGTTATATTATAATATTAAAATAATATTATAATATAATATATGTTTTAAATTTTTTTTATAATCATTATTAATATAATATTTTATATTAAATTATATTAAAAATATATCACTAATTATATTAAATATATTAAATTATATTATAGTTTTGTTAATTATTATTATTATTATTTATTTTGTTAATTGTTAAACTTAAGCATCATAGTATCAAATCATTAAAAAATGATAGAAGAGATAGAAACAATTTTAATTAATGTCATTAATTGAAATCGCCAACATGTCATTTTTATTTTGACCAGTTTGAAATTATGCCTATCTAACTGGCAAAATTTGCCCATTTTGGTAAATAATTTTTTTTATCCATCATGAGAATTAAAATTGAAAACTACACCAAAATGGTAAAAAAAGTCTATAATATATGTTCGTAGTAATCTTCGTATTCTTTCAAGAAACTTCTCAAAATATAAAAAAAAGGAAACAAAAATGTGAGATATTACAAGAGATAACTTTTCACAGGATGACAATAGAATTCTTGAAATTGTCAGTTCATCCAGAATTACAAGTTATATTTTTTTTATAAGGATAAAATATAGAAGTAGTATTTTTTTTGTTAGACTTTTTTATAAAAGTTTATTTTTTTTATTTTTTCACATTATATAAACTATATTAATATATGTTAATAAATTCATATATATATATATATATATATATATATATATATATATATATATATATATATATATATATATATATATATATATATATATTTTGTCATGTTCCATGTTCTATAATTTTCAATTTAATCCTAAAAATTATATCTAGAGCCAATATCTTTGTATGTTATGTGGTTGCAGCCTTGTCTCATCTTCCACATCAGAACAAAGATTGATTCTTTTCATGAGAGGTTTTGCTTAAAATAGTAGTGGGGTTTTTTTCGAAAGCAGGTCTAGCAAGTTAGAAGAATACAAGGTAAAAGATTAATAAGTTTGATGATAGATACTTTGAATTCTCAAAGATGTTGGTGGAGGATTATTTGTGTAGGAAGTTGTATCAGCCTTTACCATGGTAGAAGCCAGATAATATCAGTTAGATTTGGAGTTGCTAGATTGGCAAACACTTGGTGTGATTCGGTTGACATTGGCCAAGAATGTTACATTCAATCTTATGAGTGAGAAGACAATGGTAGATTTGATGTAGGCATTGTAAAATATCTACCAGAAGTCATTTGCAGCCAACACATTTTATATATGGGCTAATCAACTTTAGAATGGGCGAAGGTAATCCAGTTACCAATCACATTAATAAATTTAACACGATTCCTCCTTAGTTAGCATAAGTACATGTCAATTTTGATAATAAGCTGAAAGTGTTAATTCTATGATCGTATCTTCCAAATAGTTGGGGTGCAACAATTACTGCAGTTAGTAGCTCTATAAATAATAACAAGTTGAAGATTGATGTGATTTGTAACTTGATATAAAGCGAAGATGTTCGCAAGAGAGAAGAGGTTTACAGGAATCTTCCAATTTTATTTTCGACACAGTGTTTAATACTAAAAAAAAGGAAGAATTATAATCAAGGTTGAGATAGATCAAAATCCATAGAGAGAACATAGATAAAAGTTTGGAATAATATTACTTGTTGAAATTGTCAAACAAAGGGTTTTTTTTTAACTAATCAATTTAAGAGTCTAAGGAAGAAAAACAACAAAAAAAAAAAAATAAGACACAAGTAATGATGAATCAATAATGTAGCAACTTATGAAAAATGTAGATACATTAATTTGTAGTTTAGATAGTCTTTTTGACTTATGGGTTATGAACTCATGTGCGTCATTCCATTATACACCTTTCTTAAAACTATTATCTAACTACATTTCAGGAAAGTTTCGGAATTTTTATCTTGCAAATGAAAAATATCTTGATATTGTGGAAAGAGGTGATACTGATATCAGAACCTCTAATGGGATCTTGAGGACTCTGCATAATATGAAACATATTCCTGCCTTAAAAGATAACTTAGTATATGTAGAGCAATTAGATGATAAGAGGCATTATATCACTTTTGGAAATAGAACTTAGAAATGAAAGGCAATCTTGTTGTTACTAAAGAAAAGAAAAGAAGCAAGTATCGGTTTTACATGATTGCATATGAGGATATGCAATCATGTAATAAAATCTTTGGGTTTTAAACTTCAAATGTTACATCTTTAAATTATAATCAAATGTAGAATAAATAATTGATTCAGTGGGATAAGTATTGACATATTTCGATTTTAGTACAATAAAAAATACAATCTCAGTATAGCAACTTTAATTTTGTTAGTTTTATTTAACTTATAATTAAACATGGCTTTTGTCTATATTAATTTATACGTGGGTTTATTGAAAGGAAAATAAACTTCAATATGCAATTAACCTGGAAACAATTATTAAAGATTTTAAAAGGGTAAAAGACTTCCTACAGAGTTAATTACAAATTAACTTTAATTTTATATTTAATAAACATACATTACAATTAGTAAAAAATTATATGTTTTTATTTACCTTAATTATTAACCAAATTCAAACACAATCAACGATCTTAAAATTTTTATATTAAGAATGTTATTTTTTATTTTTTTTTCTTATTATACTATAAACGAAATATGACCATATATGTTATAATAAACTAAATATTTACTCTAAAATATATACAAAGTGATGAAATGATATAACGTATAATGTTTTATTAGATTATAAGACTATATGGGTTTGCTGTGAATGGAATCTGCTTGATATTGACATATATGAAGTGATTGAAAGAGCAGGGAACACTCACCCGACCATAATCCGCATATCTGATTTGGCTACACATATCATTTCTACAAGTGATTGAACAATCATGGACTTGGATGAGTAAACTTGATTCTCACTAAAAACTAGTTCCACTGAGCAATCAAATAGCAGTTCTAAAAACCTAAGCAGTAAGTAAACTAATTTGTGATGGAGGAAATTTTAATTCTTCTTTTAAAACTTGTTTTAAGAAATACCACTTCTTTTTAGTTGTTAAGGTTTGATCCACTCGATTACTAAAGTTTGCTGAATGTATAATTTTGGTTTCTATAAATAAATTTAATTGCACATATGATTCTTCTATTTTTTTTTTTAAATTAAGTATTTTTGTTCTATTATGATACATTTTTTTTTTTTTGCTAGAATCCACTTTTTGTTTTTATGGTTTTTTAAATATGTGATTTTTGTCTGTGTCAAAAATATTTAATTATTAAATTAATAAATTTTAATCATATTAATATTTTTCAATTTGATGACAATATTAATTAGTTGTTTACATAAAATATTAATAATAATGTTGTATTATAATTTTTATATTGTCATGAAAAATGTGGTAGTAATTAGATGATATATTATCTTACACTAAAATTTCTTAATTTTTAAAACTCGTACTATTGAATTTTTATAGGCACCAAAATTACACATTGACAAGACTATGGGATCAAAAATAATTCTAAACTTTTTTTAAAAAAAAAAAGTACAACATTTCTAAATTGTTTTTATTTTCTTCTTTTAGTTGTACTGCTTTGATTTCAAACTCTATTCCCTAAAAAATAGTTTTTATAAACTAGAAAGGGAGAACAAAATTAAGCACTCTTAAGTCAAGCATAAATTACATTTCAATTAAATTAATAAATAAGTGTATGTGCTTTTATTTATTTACATCATTATTACAATGGAGAACATCCTTGGGTGATAAAAGTTTGTGATGAAAGTACAACTACCTTACAAGAAGGTCCCATAGCCCATGAATGAATGTGCTTTTATTTATTTACATCATTATTAATCTTATATATCATCACATCACTCCTTTTATCTAGTTCTATAATCAAAGCAAAAACTCAAAGGAAGTGAAATCCATGGAAACCATTTGATGGGAAACCTAATAACATTAACAACTTCCAAACATCTCTTCCTTTGTTTCTCTTTGTTCTATCTCTTCTTCACCTATCTCTTCCTTGCTCTTTACGTCATTTCCTCTCAATCCAAATGCCTTTTCAGATCACCCCCTTTTGATCCAATTCAATCTTCTTCTCTCTTCTCCTACCCTTCTTCCTATGGACAGCACAAGTATGCCATCTCAACCTCACGTTCTACCTGCTCTTCTCCTCTCAATTTTTCAGGTACTATTGACCAATGCCAATGCTTGTTATGACCCCACAAAATGTTTGGTGACTTTTTTTGTTTTTGGTATGAAGATAGTCTCTTTTGGTTAAAGGGTGTTGGGTTCTGTGTTCAGATTACTGGTACGTTTTGAAGGAGATTCAGAATTTGCGCAAGAGCCCTGAACGTTCCACTAGAAATGTGAGGTACATGCAGATGCAGGAGGGTGCTCATAGTTTTGGTGGGAATCTGAGTAGCCATTTAAGGTTTTCTTATTTTGATCACCAAAACGATAGCAGGGAAGTGCCATGTGGGTTCTTCAAGAAATTTCCGATTAGTGATTCTGGTCAGTTCCTCTCCCTCCCTTTTATATGTATGCATGAGTGAGTGAAAAATGATGGAGACTCTTAACTTCAGTGAAGTATTAAGAAAAATAATGAGATAGATTGAATGGGAAAACAAAGGTACATGTGCAACTTATAAAATATGTTTGATAAAATACTAAATGAGAATTTCTGGAAACAAAAGTGAAGAAAAAAATTCTTTTAAGTCTAGGTGTACATAGTCTTGAGTCTTCATTAATAAAATCTTGAATTAGCTTACTAGAAAAAACATGAGCTTTGGATATAAACTTTTGAAAATATAATTGATTAAAAAAAACGTATGAAATAAAGGATTTTGGTCTGTTAGAAATGAGACAAAATATAAACATGTTTTCATTGAACTATTAACATCATAATTCATGTTCCATCCTTTTCTCTCTGGATGCAGATCGAATTGCCATGGAAAAGTGTGAAAGTGTAGCTGTAGTTTCAGCTATATTCAATGACCACGACAAGATCCGGCAACCTAGGGGTCTGGGGTCCCAAACACTAGAAAATGTCTGCTTCTTCATGTTCATAGATGATGTTACCCTCAAAGGGCTTCAATATCATGGCTTAATTTCAACAAAATCCAGTGGACACAAGATAGGTGTGTGGAGGATTGTGAAGGTTACAAAAGAGGATTTGTATGACAACCCAGCAATGAATGGTGTTATACCAAAATATTTAGTTCATAGACTTTTCCCAAATGCTCAATTCAGTGTTTGGATAGATGCAAAGCTGCAACTAATGGTTGATCCATTGTTGCTCATTCATTCACTTGTTATATCTCAGAATACAGACATGGCTATATCAAAACACCCATATTTTGTTCATACCATGGAAGAAGCAATGGCCACAGCAAGATGGAACAAATGGTGGGATGTGAATGCCTTGAAGATGCAGATGGAGACCTACTGTCAAAATGGATTGCAGCCATGGAGTCCCAGCAAAATGCCATATTCCTCAGGTAATTGCGTCTTAATTATTTTTTATTATCTTGATTTTTTTGTGTATTTACATGTTCAACCCATCAAAAATCATCATAAGTATAACTTTTTAAGGTAATAATTATATAGGAGCTTTTATTGAAAAAACTTCTCAACAAAGTGAGTATTTTCTTAAAAAAAAAATTGATAGAAAAGATTGTTAAAACACATACCTAAATCATAAAACTTATCAAAAATGATAATTTATGGGATTAGATGATAATGCAAAAAAGTTGCTCACTATTTACTCATTAAACTATTTGTTAGGGGAATTAACTCCAATCAACCCTAAACTTGCATGGCATGTAGTATCAAGAACTTTAGAAAAGTTTGTATATCCCATATATGATTGATTTTGTTAACATTTTTTCATTTATATTTGGAACCTTCATCTAAATGATTATTATGGAATGAATATAAATGGTAGATGTGCCAGACAGTGCACTGATCCTGAGGAAGCATGGACTAAGAAGTGATCTATTTTCCTGTCTTATATTCAATGAGTTGGAGGCTTTTAACCCAAGAGACCAATTAGCTTTTGCATTTGTTAGAGATCACGTGAACCCCAAGTTGAAGCTGAACATGTTTCAGGTTGAAGTTTTTGAACAAGTGACTGTGGAGTATAGACACAATCTCAAGCCAAGTGATGTGTCCATTGCCAAAACATTATCTATGACAAGAAAAACTGTAAGGGCAGAACCAGATTTGTTGCATGAAAATGGAAGCTGTAGCAGCAAGTGCCAGCAATATCTTGCTACCATGTGGGGTCTTGTCAATAAAGCCCCCAAGAGCAAAGAATGAATAATTATTTGATAAAGGAGGTTCAAGAAACAAATCAAAGAAAACATATAGCTTCATAATTGGATTTGTCTTCTAACAAAATGTTGTCAATAAAAAATAAAAAGGAAAAGAAAGATTCTTCAATTGAGAAAGAGAAACAGACAACTTGCTCCGGTTTAAACGGACTATTGTGCTCTTTCTGCATCCATTCCTTTTTAAATAAATTCCTTTTGCTTAACTCTTTTTACTTAATGATGTTATTGTTTGCAAATGTTGAAACTTAAGAATAGTGGTGATATTTTTCGAAAATCCAAAAGTAGCTTAGAATGAAGGGAAGAAGAAGATTCGTAGCACTTAGCAGCAAAATAATTAATCAGGAATTCTTTTTGGAAGAGGGATTTATCGAGAAAAATTAATATAAGCTGGGATAATTTTGATTCTATTCCTCATAATTTTATATAGTGTGGATGGAAAATATCTTATTGAGTTATTGCTGTTGATATGATAAGATCTAATATAAAGCTGAACTCAATTGGTTTGAACTTTGACTGTTTCAATTTAAATGTGATTTAGATGGTAAAATGACTCTTGTCTAGAAGAAAAGCAGGCAACTTCAGAATTTTTATGTGAAACCTGAAATTGTCTTCCTCAATGGCATAAAATAACAAAATAATTACTTATTAAGATCCGCATTTTGGTTCAACATGGTATTTTCAGTTATTATTGAAGCTTTCAAGTAAGTTCTACTTATGATTTTTTGTTTTTAATAGTTTTATTCAATTTAAGGGTAAACATAATGAGGACTCGAGGTGGGAGAGAATAGGACATCAAATATTTCATCCCAATCGACCATGGTATTTTATAATCGATGCAAGTTATATCTCTAATCATCTTAATTCTAAGATCTTAGTTCCAAATGATGTGTTATATTTCTAATACATATGCTATATACATCTTAATATCTTACACTGATATTATATTTACATGGATGTTACCTGTTTAAAATATACATGATAAAATATACCTTTTAAATACTGTGTTGCATTTCTTCAACTATATAGCTTAATTTCCCATAACATTAAAATTAATATAAGATATGGTAGTGAATAAATTTCAATAAATAATCTCATAAGAATTTTGGATCAAATAGAAATTAGAACAAACTGATAATATATGTTTCAATTTTGGATCTCGTAACCGCCGTCACCACACAATCATGAATTAAATTTAAGAGTAAATTAAATTACATTCTTTACATTTTAGAAAAAAAAAATCGAATTCCATATATTAATTCAATTTTCTTGATACTTACAGCAATATTTTTATAAGGATATAAGTCATGGTAAAAAATCAAAGATTAGTAAAATATATGAAAAAAAAAAAGTCAATATAATGCCAAAATAATTAAGAAAGTTTTCTGTAAATCTCCAAAAAAAATGGAGCAAACTCTGAAATAAAAATAAAAACGCAATTTCCTCTAACTTTTAATCTATCACGCACACCTAACACTGAAAATTGCCTCGTCATAATAAGTGTAGGCACAAAAAGGGCAAATCTTTCAACAACAACCAATAACCTTTATAATGCAACCTCTGTTTGTGAAGCATCTACTAACTAGGCGTCTTTTAAAGCTACCCGTCCTTCACAATTGGCTAGTGGTTGCTTCACAACCCCACCTAATTTAGAAGTCGAGAACAATACCTACACAATTTCTTTCAAAAATGTAGCTGGTACCAGACTGAGTTGTACTGTGCCAGCAGGATTTTATATATTTTACTGGCTACCAACAATTGCATGAAAATGGTACAGGAAAAGTCATCTTGCTTGGTGTAATTTCCCAAAAATTACTTGTGGGAACTGAATATTAATTCTGGAACCAAAAATTAACGACTTAGGTACTTTCAACAATAGAGTAATAATACAACATAATATAGTTGGAGAATTCAAGGTGGGAAAACCCAAGTCATGTAAACTATATACCATAGAAGAGTACAGAAAGGGGTATTTAAACTGTTGCAGGGTCGTTGATCACTCCCAAGAAATCATCTTTTATGGTACCTATGCAGAACTGCCAAAAGAAAACGCATTATATCAGATAAGTGAGTTCTAAAAAAATATTGAAATTTAAAACCCGATAAATATTCAATATGCAAAGGAAAAACTTATTTGTGTCTCTGCACTTGTATTTTAAAAACTGAACAGTTGCAAAGTTCATATCTATAGCACTACAACTGAAGGGAAGGAAAACATAGATCAAGCACGTCCAGGAGTATTAAAACTTTAATAGCATACAACCTAGTATCATACGCTTGCTAAAGTGATATTAGTTTTACAAGGCAATCAGCATCACGAGTTCTTTAACAAATTGCGTACAAGACAATCATGGTAGGAACAATACAGGCAACATGTGACATCAACAAGGTGGTAAAAATATTATCATTTCATTGCATACTGGAGAATATCTAATCATAATTTTCTCCCGACATTCAAGGGTTTACTAATAAAGTAAAGCTGCAGCATGGAGTGGCAATGCTTCTTCGCATGCCACAAATATGGGCTTAAATTTATAACTCCATCACGCTACCTAGAAACTTTGCTTAGTAAAATTCCATGTTGATTTTGGACAAGGGTTAACTTCAAATATGGACAAGAGTTACCAACAGAGTAAATTACCAGAAAACAGAGCATAAATTAGCATTCCAGAGATGTAAAAATATCACCACTTTCATGACATTCACAGACTACTGCAACGATAGTGGTCATGAGCTAAGCATTAAACTTAGCAAAAAAACTAAAAGGCTCTTTTCAGAGGCATTTGTAATTGTGAAAAAAAAAAATGTGGTAAAAGAAAAAGCTATATCCTTTACAGAGCTAAAAATCTTTCAATTAGTTTAAATTTCTCAAAACAGAATTTAGCATAACACTGATGGAGCTTAAATTAATAGCATTCAACAAAATAAAGTATATGGCATGATATATAGGCATACAATTTCAGTAGCATCCACTCGAGTCCCAATTATCTTTAGTCTCACTTCACTATCTTTTTGAATCTTAACCTGCAAAAGACCAATTAATTAAAATAAAAACATAACCCATAATCATCAAATAAGACATGACAACAAACATAAAATATAAAATAATTTGCTCTCTTCTTTTCCATTGGGGAAGTAATAAATGATACGTACAGATCCATCTGAAGTAGTGTAATTTGGCATGTCTCCAGACTGGAACTCCATATCATCCGGAATCAACTAAAAGGGAAAAAAAGGATCTCAACAAACAAATCTATGTATAAAAAACTACAATTACATGTTTAAACTTTTTCAGTTTCATAGTATTGCCATGATGTATTTTAATTTAATGAAAAAAAAAAGGGAAAGTTTTAATGGTTTGAGATGTATGGTAAAACTAAAGCAAACCCATTTAGAATTTTAGATGCATGCCATGCCACCAATCATCCCAGTATAAACTGATGTAGTTAGTATCAGCAAACGGAATATAAAAGGAGGAAGGCAAAACAAATCTAGGGGAATCTATGCTCCGATTACAACTTAAAGTTGGCAAAATCGCCTGAATTGTAGTCACTCCTGACCCTCCTTAATTGCACCCTCTTTAGGTGGCCTCCTCCAGTACTTTCAATGTGTTGGGTGTGAGGGGATGTGCTTAGTCACACATAACCTAGTGACATGACCGTTCTCACCTTACATACCAATTTTGTGAGGTTGTGTTATGTCCTAGAGCCCAAATTCTAAGAGATAACATTCATACGTAAAAGAAAACATCATATGGTTATATCACTTTCATTTTTCAATCCTGCATTTTTCCACCTTTAGATAAAGATAAATTAGGAAATAGCTAGAGAATATAGATTAGAAATGAATTCATCTATACGTAGTCATCCTATTCTGGCCCAAAATAATTCAGGCATTCTCCCCATCCCAAGTCCCTATTGGATAATCTTGAGTTTGCCAAGTACTTTTGAGGGTGGTGGATATCCCAAAAAACCTCATTTGCAATATTTTGAAATAGCCAATATTGCATTCCAATAGCAACAACAATAAACGAAAAACATAATTTTTAGGATTCAAATTCTACAACTTCCATGGCATTCCAACGACAAGAATAATAAAGGACACATAATTTTAGTGTTTAACATGAAGAATAATAGTAAGAATCATTTAGATAAAACACATTATAAAGAACAAATAATAAAGGACACTTAATTTTAGTGTTTGACATGAAGATCAATACTAATAACCCTCTATATATACTATCACATTATAAAGCACAAAAACTTACGTGGTTGGAAACAAAGATTTGTACAGGTCCAGCTTCAGCAAAAAATCCCATCTGCACAAACAGAAATCAACCGCCATAAACCACAATCTCCACAAATTAGAGTTTATTCTAAAGAGAAAGGAACTGTGCAAACCTTGTTCACCATGGTAACAACAGCTTCCAAGATCTCCCCCTTAAATGGTCTGAAGACAACACATTGGTACTTAACTGGAAATGTCACAAACCCCGTTCCATCACGAATTAACCCTTTCCCTATGTTTTCTATCCCTGTAACTGCCACCACAAATCCATGTCGACCACTGCAGAATAGTTAAAAATCCAAATTTTAAATTCATCCAAGGTCCAAACCAGTCAGTTAGAGAGAAATGCTTTGTGTCCATGATCTAAATTATATACTTGGCATGCAATCAAATCACAGGATACTGTTACTAACTAACATTCCCCAATTATCATCCAATAATTAAGAGCACATATTCTCCTACTTTTTTTTCATTTAAGTAGGATGAAGAAAAAATATGAATGGATCCAAAATCCTTTATAACTTTATAATGAAAATCACGACGAATTAGGATGAAAAGTAAAAAAAAATACAAAAAAAGAAAATATATATATATATATATATATATATATATATATATATATAAAATATACAAATATATA
>Ga0209700_102288_pt1 | contig 39070 bp, 26 predicted proteins | sample SiratroredBW_FD_187528 | JGI IMG/M metagenome (GOLD analysis project Ga0209700, IMG submission 187528) | Root nodule microbial communities of legume samples collected from California, USA - Siratro red BW (SPAdes) (version 2) | ecosystem: Host-associated > Plants > Roots > Nodule | place: USA...
AAGTTTCTCACGTTTGTCAGCAGTATTACGGTTATTTAATATGAAGGCAAGAAATGGGTGGACTGATAGAAGCTTTACTGAGTTACTTGAATTTTTGCATGAAATACTTCCTGAAGGTAATACATTGCTGACCAGTCACTATGAGGCCAAGAAGATATTGTGTCCAATGGGTTTGGAGTATCGAGACAAACTTGGCCAATTGGTATGTCTATGGTCGCCTCAAGGAAAAGTCTCCCTGTGAGAAGTATAATATTGATGAAGAGACTTTGACACAATTTTTCCAATCTAGAGAGGATCCTTCTTGGCAGGTTTGTTTTATCAATCATAATTTCATTTAATAATATGACTTGGCAACACAAATTTTCATTTATTATACAGGAAAAGAGGAAGAAAGCACGGCAGATTCAGCAGAGGAATGTCACCCCCCACCGGTTGTCTCGGGGGGGGGAGGGGGTTATGATTTATTAGAAAAAAAGATTATGGACGAAAAATTGCTAAGATTAAGGAAAGCATCAGGTTCAGATGAAGTCATTTCTCCTCCATCCCCTCCTAGTCGACATGAGAAATGGAAGTTGGCTAGGACTAAACCTGGAGGGCAGATGACTTCACCAAAGGCTTATGAGATTGCCCAGCGCATTGTAAGTTAATAAGAATTTACTCATAATTTCTAATGTCTTACTATTATACAATGTTGACATTGCATTCTTTCTTTCAGGATTCTTTAGTGGAGCAGAGCTCCCAAGGTAGTTTTGTCATTCAAGGAAGACAAGATATATTGACTACTGCTCTGGGAACTGAGGAACACCCCGGTCGTGTACGGACTACTGGATATGGCGTGGGTGTTAGACAATATTTTGGTTCTTCTCCATGGTCTAGCTCATCTCACAGTGCAAATATAGCGAAGGAAATATCTCGACTTAAAGATGAATTGACGTCTTAAATAGAACAAACTGTACGAGATAAATTAAAAGATGAGTTAAGACATGAGATTAGAAGAGAATTGGAGGAGTTATCACAGCAGCACACTCCTTTGCAAGAAGGTGTAGTACTACTTACACGGGGCAAAGCTAGCACAAAAGGGAGTTGTGCTGCTGAGGACGTGGAGGAGGAGGAAGACACACTCGCTGTTGATACATCATATCGGTGTAAATTATTTGCTGGCGATCCTCCTCGATTGGTGGCCATTGGGAGAGTGTTTGCCACGTCTTCGATGCTCCATACTATGCCACTTGGAGATGATTTTTCTAGAGTTGTCATCGAAGAGGTTAGAGAGGCAGATGACGAGGTGCACATCAGAGGTTCGATTAGTGGGAGAGGCACTTGGTACCTTTATTGCGTGGCCTTCACGTCTTTTACAGCCTATTTCTAGAAGGACTCAGGTATTGTGATTTGCCTTAATTTTATATAAATTTCTCAGTTTATGGTAATTAACTCGTTTAGTTTGTGTTACAGGACCAAGGGAGTGAAGGGAAATCACCAGTTCATGATTTAAGCCCTAGGTCTACACCAGCTGAGTCAGAAGTGAATCCACTTCAAGAGTTGACTCGTGTATTGCACGACTTATTTAATAGTCCTGCTCAAATTCCTTGGCAACCATCTATCTTTGGGATAGATGGTATCCCGTTGTACATATCTATGCAGGACATCTTGGAAATAGTTGGTGGTTCCCAGATGTTAAACATTAATATTTCATCAACTTATGATATTACTAGCATTGATTTTCATAATGCAGGTACATAAATGATTTAGTTTATAGCACAGGGAATCCAGACATTTATGGATTCCTTGAGCCTCAAAGTTTACAGAGGTCTCGTAATAAAAACATTGATAATCAGACCTATATACAAAACTGGATATCAGAATCGAGGAAAAGGATTTACTTTGCCCCTATTATCCATCAGTAAGTTTCAAATCTTTATTTTTTGATCTTAAGTAATTTGAGAATATTAGATTAATAATACAATTTTTATTTTAGGTTCCATTGGCAGCTTATGCATGTGTGTCCTACGGACAACACAATTGTCTGGTTTTGTTCATTGCATAGGAAGGCATCGAATGATATGAAACAAATTTTACAAAGGTATCATTTAATTAACTTTAAGTAATATATATATCATCACTCTTTTATGTACAAATAAGCAATTCACTAAACAATTGTGATTTTAGTGCTATGAATGTATGTAATGTTCTTTGGGGAAGATTCACATCCACAACCCAAAACCTCCAATGGATATATCCTAAGGTATTGAATTCTAAATTTATTTAACTTTATTAACATTAGCATTATTCAAGTTTAATGAAAGTGCAATAAGCAACAAGGAGGCTGGGAATGTGGATACTACGTTATGCATTAATCGATGTTGTGGAGGAATCACAACGTCGGTTGGAGCCTATTAACCGACGTTGTGATGCATCTGTTTTCAAATTTCCGGTGCATCACCACGTCGGTTAAAAGGCTTCAACCGACAATGTGATTCCTCCACAACGTCGTTTTGTGCCTTAACTGACGTGGCTTGGGACCCAGTTATGTAAGCAATTCAGTGAATCACACGTCGGTTTGGGTGTTCTAACCGACATTGTTGTGTTTAACACAACGTCGTTTTGTTAACCGACGTCATGATCAACGTCTCCTGGGTCAACGTCGGTTCAATACCCGACGATAAATGTCTCTTAGAACCGACGATGAAGATCCTTTTTGTACTAGTATTGTATACCCGATTGGTCCCAATCCGATATACATTTGGTATACCAAATTCTACAATCCGATGTTTAATCTGATATACAATTACATACCGAATTGTAAAATCCAGTATATAAAATATATACCAGATTGAACACCCTATTTATAATCCGATATATAATCACATCCAGTATCCATTTCAACCATAAAATAACATACCGGATCTGGTAGACCGCAAATCTTCCCCACCTTTACCACCGTCTTCCTCTTTCTCCAATAGTGACAAAACTTACGTAAACATAGATAATTATTTGTGCTTTAAAACTTTAATCAAAGATTGAAGATCCCAATCTTAATCTCCAAAAGATCCCCGAAATGCGCTCAAGACGTCAACACCATACAAATAGCAGAGGAATACACTTACTGTTTTGGACAAGTGCAGGAATAATGAAAATGGTTTTGATAGGTGCAAGAAAAATGAAAATCAGTGGTGGAGTGAAGAGATGCAGGACACACAGAGGTGGGTAAGGGGTGTTGATTTCATGCATGTAAACAGAAGTAAGGGATGAAGGGTTGGACTAAAACATAAAAATATAACCTAAAGATATTTCTAACATTTCACATCTTCTATGAAGGTGCTTGCCAAAATTATGGAGGTGTCGTCAACAAGAAAATATAATGTTCGGATGCACCATACACTGTCTAGTTTTCAAAATGGGAAGATGAGACATTGGGCTACACTTGGATTCTTCCAACACCTCCACAATCTCGTCCTGCTCCTCCATAAATTTTGAAATGCCAGTAATATCCTTGTGGAAATGACGAAAAAGGGTATGACATGTTTTGATATAAAATAAGGCACAATAGAGGATTCGCCATTGGTTTGAATCGTTTTGGAGAGCTTCATCGTCGACAGTGTTGTTCTGCAAGGTTGAGTGTGTGATTAAACATTAGAGAAGGGTTTTCCATTGGCGACGGGTGTGGAACATCTACGAGGAACGAGACAAGGTAAGATTTTGCATTTTCGTTGATTTGAATACCCTATTTTTCAATTCGTCAGATCACCCGATGAAGGCATCTGGTATGTTAAGTTTTTGAAAATGTATACCGAATGTGTCGGTTTTCGGTTAAGAGGGTTCATAATTGGGGGAGGGGGGGCGGGGGGAGTTCATTCAGGTATGTAATTGGTATATCGGAACCTAACTCATCCGGTATACATTTTAAAAAACATTACATACGGGATGACAAATGGATGGATAGGATTTGATATGCAATTTATATACCGGAGTACACCCATTAAGTATACAAAATTGCATACCGGATCCTGTCCATTCGTTGGTTATCCGGTATGTAATTTTTTTTAGTTTTGTATACCGGATGTGGTGGGGTCCGGTATATAAAAAATTAAAATACATATCGAATGAACCTCAAATCCGGTATACATTTGGCATAAATTTGTATAATTTCTTTGTGTACTGAGTTGTTGATATGCTAAGCTACAAATATGGATGTACCAACATTACCACCTTCCACTCCCTTAAATTAAAAACTTACAACACTGCTATTATAGAAAACTGCAATTGTAACTATAATTTGAATTTATATTTTATTCCCACCAACCACACTTGAAATAAAAAAAAAGAAACCAAACAAACAAATAAAAACAAACTTACCTTAAAAGAAAAACAACCCCACTCACTACTATTAGCTCATGAAGGAGTTGTAGGCTAAGGGAGCAATCCACAAACCTCCACCAAAACATAACAAAGAACAACCTCCACCTAGAAAAATGCAACTTGCAACTATGTCAATGGCGGTGAGAGAATACAAAGAAAGATGAATTAAGACAATAAGGTAAGGCAAACCCAGACAGCGATGAACATCAACACGACAATGAGACACAACAACACGACGATGAACCCAAATGACAACATGAGAACCCCAAATTACAATTCAAGAACCTAAAATCGAACACTATCCATTTCATTTATGAATTCCAATTTAGTTCCAATATGAAAACCATAAATCAAATTAAGTGAAATGACTAATGTGTGAATTATTTTGAGCATTTCTTCCCAACTCATTCACTCAGCTACCAAACTCATGAGTTTGGCTAAGTTGAAGAAGTTTGCTTTCAAGTGTAATGTGTTTACTCCAAAAATGAGTTTGTTGTCAACTTAACTCGACCAAGGAAAGTGAAATGTAAACTCAAATGAGTTTGCAGTCAACAAAATTGGATGAGTTTAGAATTAACTCATGAGTTTGATAACCCTGACTTCAAGCTAATGTGTCTCATTTTCCATCTACAGCAAATGAAACCTGTGATTCAACCGTTCTTGGAATGAATTCAATTATGGACAACCCTCTTTGGTACTTGGAAAGTGGGGGATCTCATCACATAACTAAAGATCCTTATGTCTTGAATAACCAACAACTTGATTAGTGTAGCTAAGTTTGTAGAAGACAATAACATACATTCTGAGTTTTTTCCTGACACATGTTATGTTAAACATCAGGACAAAAAACAAATATTGCTTTAACGAACAATTAATGGGTTGTATGTGTTTACTGGATTTAATTCAACAATTGATTTCTCTGTGAATTATGCTTTTTTTCACTCTACCAAACCTACCATACAATTTTGGCATGCTAGACTTAGTAATTGTAGTTTTAATGTTGTGCAGAAAGTGTTAAAACACTGTAACATACCATGTAATAAACAAAAACAATTTTGTGATGCTTATGTGATTGGTAAAGATCATCAACTCCTATTTTTTTGTATCTAAAATTGTTTACACTTGGCCTCTGCATGGTGTACATAATATTTGGGGTCTTACCGTTGTTTGTGCTTCAAATGGTGTTATATAGTATGTCTTTTTTGGATGCTTACTCAAAATATACATGGATTAACTTACTACGTGATAAATCTCAAGCTACTACTACCTTTAAACGTTCCAAATCTTTTTCTGAACACAAGCTGGTTTGAATTGTTAATCATTCAAATTGAAAATGCAAAAGAATTCCTTGCTCTACAATCTTTACTCACTGATTATGACATTAAGCATAGGCTAACTTGTTCATACAATCATGAGAAAACAGGGCTATTAAGCGAAAACACAGACATGTAACCACTACAAGGAAAAGGTTGTTTAGAGACCAATTTTTAGCTACCAAATAAAATGGTTGCTAATTGTGACCAAAATAGTCACCAAATAAAATTTTGGTTGCTAAATAACTACAAAATAGAAGTAATGATTGAATTTAGTGACCAATTAAGTCAAATAACTGGTATCTAACATTAGATACCAAAGTTTTAGTGACCTATACCATTAGATTCTAAATTAGTCTCTAACTTAATTAGATATCAATTTAGAATCTAATGACATAGGTCACTAAAACTTTGGTATCTAATGTTAGATACCAGTTATTTAACTTAATTGGTCACTAAATTCAATCATTACTTCTATTTTGTAGTTATTTAGCAACCAAAATTTAATTTTGTGACTATTTTGGTCACAATTAGCAATTATTTCATTTGGTAGCTAAATATTGGTCTCTAAATTGCTTTTTTCTTGTAGTGAACTGATATGGGTCTATCCTTACTTGCTGTTGCATCCTTTCATGTTAAGTTTTTGGTTGGGCTTTTGTAACAACCACTTATGTAATCAATGTTTTTCCTACTCTTGTTCCAATAAAAGCAATCTTTGTGAGATGTTGTTTAACTTTAAACTAGATTACAATAAGTTTAAAACCTTCGGTTGTGCTGGTTACCCGTTGTTACGTCCATACAACAAACGTACACTTGATTTTCGTTCTACATTTTGTTAATTTCTTAGTTATAGTTTGCATAATAAGGTTATACTTACTTATCTCCCACTAGGAAAACTTATATATTTCATTATGTTATCGTCATTGAAGATATGTTTCCAAATTTTGTTCCTAATAATATTTTTCAAAACCAAACCCCTAACGCTAATATCACCTCTGAGACTATAACTTCTCCAACTATTTTACATAGTCAAGATAACTCTAATGATAATCAAACTTTTGTTGGCACAACTACAATAACGAACATCATTCTACTATACTTACCTCATCTTATAATAACAACACTAATCAACAAGCACACATAAATGCACATTCTATGATTACTCTACTAAAGCAAGTGTTTTTAAACCCAAGACATATACTACAATTATATACTTGATATAAACCCAAGATATACACTACAATTATATACATGATATAAACCCAAGATATACACTACAATTATATACAAGTCCCTCATGAACCTTCAACCATTAAAGATGTTATATCTTCACCAACTTAGATCCAAATTATCAAGATGAATATGTTTCACTTTGTAAGAATGAAACTTAAACTCTTACCAAACTTGCTACTGATGCAAAAGTTGCAAATGATTATTTAAAAATAAATTCAATGTTGATGGTTGTTAACACTGTTTACATTCAATGATGACAATTATCATTATAAGAAAAATCATAAATAGTGACCAATTTTTTATCATTAAATGACTAAAATTGGTCAATAGTAACCAAATAAGGTCAATCACTATTTTATTGTCACTTATGTATAACGATGACTGAATATATAACCGAAATAACGGTTAAATCAGTAACCGAATTAGTAATCAAATCTGTAACCAAATTAATGACCGATTTCAAAATCTGAATTTCGGTTACTATTTCACCACCGTCTGAATTTTTGCATTTATTTACATGTTGACATAACCATATATTATCATAAATTATTATTATCATAAATTATTATTATTATTATTATTATTGTTGTTGTTATTATCACCTGTTAGACTTATATAATAATCATCATTATAAATTAAAATTAAAATTAATTGAAAAATAGTAAACGAAAAATAAACACTTGACATTTTTTATTCACCAAAAGAAAACACTTCACCTTTTAAACATATTTTCAGCTGGAATTATTGTATGATATTTGACCTATCAATTTTCTTTTCTAACGATGAATTATATATATATATATATATATTAACAACAAAAAATGAATAAATAATAAAGGAAACACTTCAGGAGTGTTCAAATCCTTGTACACAATACAATACTACATCAAGAAATAAGTACATATAACGATGCGTTATATGTACCATTCCATATAAACGTTGCAAAAGATTTATATGTACCATTCTATATAAACAAATACCACATTTGTTCTTTTAATGGTACATGGTAAAAAGTTTATCTCACAAGCATCCAACCACAGTGCATAGCCCTCCAAAGAGAAAACAAATGCCTCTAACAAACAACTAGAAAGAATCCTCCTGAAAATAGTTCTGTGACTCCTCCTGTGAGAAACAACTGCTGCCTTTTGATATAGTCCTGTGACTCCTCCTGCATATCAAAATTGACATCCATCACAAAATGAAAATTTAACCACTGAGATGAATCATCAAATTGGTAGCTCATGGAAAATTTCAGTGTTCTTTGTTCCATGAATAAGTGTAGAAAAGACTAAAACAGATCTACTGTGTTTTAAGATGTTCTCCACATGTGAAAAGTTAAAGGCCACTTACAGTTAGGAGTAGTTTTGACAGAATAATTGATAGGAAATAAGGAAAAGAAAAGTGTAAATAATCAAACTTCCAATAGAGTCCTAATAAATCAACCAACATGAATTTGACTCTTGCAAAGTGCAAGGTATTTGTGAAAATAAAATGAAGGTGGAAAATGTCCTATGTATATCCAATACCAATACCAATACCAATACCAGTGTGCCAGCATACAGTACCCAGATTTTTTTTTCAAAATTAGAACAATTATGTTTTCATATCCCCTGATGCTTCTTTAATTTAACTTCTCCACAAGCTAAAACGCATAAGTTGAATTTAGTTTACGAGAGAAGCTAAATTCATTTTACATATTTTCTTAATATTTATCAAAAGATTTATTCAATATTGGCCTAACTGGTTTGTTTAGTCTATTTTTCTATCTTCATTACTAGAGATAGCAGGATTTCCTATAACCCTCTGGAGTATGTACTTAATCTTATTCCCAATTCCTTGACCAATCTCTTAACGAAAAGATTTTTTTCTTGATATCACAATCTCTGGCATTTTTTAAGGTGAATCATTTATGTGGATTGTGGTACATAATAGGGTAGGATTAATATGAATTGTGAATCATTTATGTGGATTGTGGTACATAATAGGGTAGGATTAATATGAATTATTTTTGTTACAGGAATGCGACCCTCACAAAATTCTATATATCCTAAAGTCTACACCATATACTCTGGCTATGAAAAAAAAAAAAACAAACTTCTATTTCTGTGGGGTCAACTGAAGAATATTTGCAGTGGAAGCTTTTTGGTATTTTTGGTGAATTTGTTTGTACACAAGTCTGAAACGTTTTCTATTTTTTCACGTTAGAGCCTTGAGAGATTTAAGGAGGGCACGGGTCTTTGGCAACATGCAATGTTAACTGCTATTTGGTGCCTATGGAAGAAGAGGAATGTCAAAATTTTCACTGGCAGTTACTTGCATTGTCATATTTTATGGGATAAACAGGTTTTCTAAAATTTTTTTAACCGATGGGTAATTAAAAGGAATGCACCTTTGGTGGATATTCCAAGATAGAGTTTAAATGAAACGATTCCTTAGCCTTCTCGGGTCTCTTTTGGGAGGATATCGAAACATCCACTCTTGCACTCTTCTCTAACAAAATACATCTATTCACACACGTACACACAATTTTTCATGCAAATGTTTGGTTTTATTGTTATATTTCAAAGGCAGTCACCTCCTCCTGAAGGCTATTCCATCCACCCAACCCTATCCCACTGACATTGGACATAAGGTTTGAAGAAGTCATATGAGACTAAGGCTTCTGTGCCGCATTTGTCGAAGTCACCAAAACCTTGGTTGGATAACATTCCAGAGACTTAATATTTCTGCACATAAAAGAAAATATTGAAATGAGAAACCAACGCATAATGTAAAAAATGAAGACATATTGAGTGATGAGTTATCTCAGAAAACATTTCATTCAAATGTGGACAGGGAGAAGCCATATACAGTTTTAGGGAGGATTTGGTGTGGCGCTGTGCGACGGAGAGAAATCGGAAGAGACGAAAAGCGACCGAGGAAGAAGAGACTTTGTTTAAGGGTTTTTCACTCTCGATTGGGAATTGCGTTTTACTCTCGGTTGCTTTTGCTCTTTTTAGTGGAGGATAATTTAAGATGAAAAAATAAAAGAAAGATAAAATAAAAAACATGAGAAAAGTAACCTCAAATCAATTATGTTTTTCTTTGTTAAGTCTGAGCTCGAATCATGTGATTGCTTCAAGTTATTTACCCAAACAGACATTAGAAATAAAATTTTAATCTTTGTAAGATAACATTAAATAAAATATATTAAATAAAAATATATTTAATAAGGTATATATATATATATTACCTAATAGTAAAAAATTATCAAATGATATACTATTAACATTTCTATTGCTTATTACTAAAAAAATATCTTGTAATTATTATTTGACATCACATGTACTTGTGTTTGTCCTACTCTACAACTTTAGAAAAAATAATTATCTAACTTTTCATTTAAATAAATTATTTTTATTACAAATTTTTTATTAAAATTAATTTTGACATGTCTTAATTATATTATATTTAATAATATAGAATTAATTATATTAAATCAATTTTACTTAATTTTATAATACTAATTTAAATTAAAGTGAGGAAATATTTGATTACTATTTTTAAATCACTTAATTCCGGTCACTATTTAATAGTTTTTTCAGTAGTATACATCAGTTACAAAATGTAGCAAATAAGAAATATATCTTTATCTCAAGAGACTTACGCAATACATAACAATATTTTTAATTACAATAAAATTGTACCAAAGAAGAATTACAGAGTTTGAGTTGTTTGTACAATAAAATAACAAATTAAATACTTTTATAATTTTATAGCAAATTTCATATAGCATAGTAAGGCTATGAATCAATGATATGAATATTGTTACAGCTAGATTTCACCATACTTCACTCTCATGCATATATAAAATAATTACCTTTTTTTCCTAATTAATACCAATGTCGACCCACAATAATACCTAAAGTCTAATTCCTCAGGTGAATGAGCTTAAACTTTCCTTTTAACCATGAATTGTTTGATCCATTATATAGAAAATACTTGCTTGTCACAAAGATTTAAAACAACAAATGAATCATGCTCTATTTCGGGACACAAGCTTTCATTAGGTATTTCAACTCAGATCTTGATTATAAATGATATTTTCCAATACCCTAAGAATCAATTATCATGCCATGAATCAACACAACAAACATTAAGTGCAAAATTAAAATACTAACATTGAAAGGAAAAACCATTTATATAAACACAATATTTGAGAGTTTGGTAGGTTACATCTAATCCCAACAACAATGGGTTTAGTTTTTCATAGTTATAGAATCCTCAACACACAAGATGAACAGTGGAAGAAGATAATTTCACCAAGAAACCCTAAAATTGTCTTCCAAGATTGACCTTTTTTCTCCTTTGGCTTTGTCTCTAAACCCTAACACAAACACTCTTTAAATAAATTTTGTACAACGTTCGTGTCCGACTCAACTCCAATGGTGATGGGCGCAACTTTCCTGTAGGTTCATTGTCTAATTGGCGCCCTATTCAACTCTAGGGCGCGCGAGGTGCAATTTAGTACTTTTGTTGACAACTCAACTTGGGTTGGGTTCAAAGCTCTGGGCTGAGCTCACTTTAGTTGCATCGGGCTTGGCTGTCCTCCATCAACTTCCTCGTCTATATCATCCTTCAAGAGTTGCAATCCTATTATTTTGAACTCAATTCTTTTTGTTCAACTTGTTAGGCCAAAAATAGGAATTGATGTAACTTTTCATTCTCATACTCGAGTAATCAATTATTAACAAAAATCTAATAAAATAAAGAAATAAGCAAGGTTTAAGTTCAGAAAGAGTTGATTTCATGGTAAAAGTTAAGTCCAAAATATTATAAAAATAAATGTTATCAATGGCAATTTCTAGAGTTCTAAGGCTTATTTAGTGGCAAAAGGGTTCCGTCAAACTTAAAGGCTTGATTATACAAAGATCTTCAGTCTAATTGTTAAACCAACCACTATACGGGTTGTCTTGGCTCATGTTGTTATCTCTCAATGGCCTATTCACCAAAAGATGTCAACAATACATTCTTGAATGGTTAATTGGAAGAAATATTTACATGCAACAACCTTCAAAATTTGTATCAAAGGATTTCACTCTTGTGTGCAAGCTTCACAAGGCGATATATAGTCTATTGTTCTTTGGTTGATGCTCTTCAGTATATCCTAATCACTCGACCTGAGCTCTCATTTGTTGTCAACAAGGTCTGCTAGTTCATGCACAATCCACAAGAATATCATTGGAAAGCAATGAAACGCATTCTTCGATACCTTACAAGCACTTTTGATCATGGCTTGTTCATATGTCCAAGAAAAACCAATTCCATCCTTGGATTCAGTGACACAGACTAGGGTTTAGATGTTGATGATTGGAAATTTACTACGGGATATTATTGTATTTATATCGAATTAAATATTGTCTCATGGTCCTCACACACACAAAAGTTCTTTTCCAGGAGTAACATAGAGGCTGAATACCGTAGTATCGCTATAGTTCAAGATGAGATAATATCACTTTCTTCCTTGCTAACTGAGCGTCATGTTCAAACTAACATTCAATATATTATGATAATTTAGGAGTTGCTTTGTTAAGTTTCAACGCATTATGCACTTAATAACAAAACCCTTTGAGTTAGATCTACATTGTGTTTGTGAATGCATTCAGAATAAATTTGTGCTCTTGTTTCAACTACCTTCCCGCTACCAAGTTCCTGATTTACTCAGTATAAGAAAATGCCATTTTAGCGTCAACATATTTGCATGAGCCAATGGATTGACTCAAATAGTGTGGACCAAAGCGTCGGTTTTTAACGTTTAACGTATAACGTCGACCAGACCTACCTAAAATTCATCGTAATTTTCTTTTTTATAAAAAGAATTGCATCGACCTAGCCTATGCAAAAAAATTGAAAAAAAATTATTACAGAGGCTTGGCCACGCTAAGATATGTGTCGGCTTGACCTAAGGAAAAAAAATAAAAATAATGGTGTGAAGGCTTGGCTCATGCTAAACTTTGCGTTGGCCAGACCCACGTTACCTTAAATAATTTTTTTTTTGAATTTGAAAGTAGTCATGGCAAGAAAAAAATAAAAAATATAATTAAAATTAAATTGAATTTAAGAAATAATAAAGTTTAGAGATATAATATGAAATAATAATATTATATTAGTAAAATATAAAATTAATGAAAAAAGATAAAAAAAATAGATGTAAGATTTTAATTTAATAAAATAAATAATAAAAATATTTGATCATAATTTTTAAAATTTAATTGAATGGTGAATCATAAAATATAAATGAATGATAATTAAATAATAAAATGTAAATGGATGATAGTTGAAATATAAAATATGATGGTTAAAATATAAAATATGAGTGAATGTAAGATATAACATGTTAAATGATACTTAATTTGTTAAGATATAAGATAAAGTTTTTAACACTTTTATTTGTTTTAAGTTTTATATAGTCCTTTTATTTATTTAAATTAGGTGACGTAATGAGTATTAATTAAATTTAATTTTTTTTTTCAAAAAATTAAATTTTTTAGTTATGGTTTTTCTCACTCAAACCACAATCTTCTCCATTACATTTCTCATTACCACTTTTCCTCTACTTATGAATTTGCCTCCTCTAGTGTTAGATCTTTTTATCTAAATTAGTATAAAAGAGGTACTGGTTCACACCATTTATCTTTTAAAAGTCTATTTTTTTTTCTCTATTTCCAACTTTAGAGTTAACATTTTCATCAAACCATGCTTTATTCCTTCCCTCCTCAAACATGTCCTATATTGAGTTATTAAACTTGCAGTAGAAGTTTGAGATAACATTTATGAAAATTCTCTCAGCATCATATCTAAGAAATAGTGACATAGCATCTAAGAAATAATCATATTAATTGCACATTTCTTCTATTGCTCTAGTTTTTTCAAAATCATATTATCAATAGTATTAATTACTGATGTGTCTTCCCATCCTAGTTCTATATATACATGGATCAAGACTTCATGTTAAGTATCAATAATCTCTTTTTATTTCATGATATTGATCTCATTTCATTAGTTACTCTATCATTTGTTTGCCCAAATTTAAACATATGATAAAAACTAATTATTATTACAATAAATCTATTTTAAATTGGCTATTTTGAAGTTTTTATAATTTTAAAATTGATTATAAAATTACATTAAAAAAATAATTTTTTAAATAGATCTTTTTTAATTATGATTATATATGTTTTAATTATATAAATGTAACTATCCAAATAATATATAAGCAAAATTACAATCTAACATATAAAAGGTGAAACTTTATGGATCATCTTTTCAAAACAAATGAAGAAAAATTTTTAATGTTATTTTATTTAATTCATATTTATTTTATTGGTGTTTTAAAGTATAGAAAAACGTGTTTCAAACTAGATTATGTTTTATTATAAAAAAAAATAAAATTTGTGTTTAATTTTAACTTTTTTTTATTGTTTAAAATTATAAACTCCTGATTTTTCCACTATTTCAAATTTTTTATTTAAATATTAGAAAGTTGTGATATGGAAACACGACGTTAACCCTAAAAAAAATATAGTTACTGAAGTGTCATTCTAAAATGAAACATCTACTAGTAGAAAAAGGGGATTTAACATCTCCTTATTAAGACAGTTAAATACAAAAACGACGTTGTCAAAAACACAGTGACATTTTTGTAAATAAATGAACATTCATAACGTCGATTAGACCAAAACCGACATTGTGATGTACACACAACATCGGCTGAACAAAACAACCATCATGGATATATTAGTAAAAAATAAAAATTCAAAATTTTCAAATTTTCAAATGGCTGGTAAGCACCACTTCGATTAGGAGCTACAAACCAACGTGGTGTGTCCAACCATGACGTCGGTTATAGGACTCCAATCGACGTCATGGTCATACTAAGAACATTAGGAAAAAAATAGGTAAAATTAAGGTTTGAACCACGTCAGTTTTGGGCTTCTAACCGACGTGGTGGTCCATCATAATTGAAATTAGGGATTTTAGGCCATGCACCACGTTGGTTAGCAGCCTAGAACCGACGTGGTGCTTCCTGTTTTAACCCAAGCGCGCGTCTTAACTTTCACTTTTCTTCTTCCTACACTGTGTGCGCTTTCTAGTGTACTCTTTTGGCATCTTCCCCTTTGCTTCTCGACCTCCATTGCTGCCTAATTGAACACCATTTCACTCCCTCGTGTTCACAACGTTGAGAGCTTCGTTTTGAACGGTTCCATTTTTGTTTTGAAGGTTCGTTCGAGGTGCGTTTCGTTTTAAGCTTTGAGTTGTTTCTTTCTCCTCCATTTTCGTTTGCTTTTACTGATATTGTTATTATATTGATTATTTGTTTGTGTTTTGTGGATTTGGTAGTGTTTGTCTGGCCGCATTTGGGTTCGTTAGTCTTCTCAGTTTGGCGTCACCACTGCTCTACAAGAGGTATGTTTTTATCATCTTTGAAATGCAAGAACAATATGATTTGAATGATTATCTATATGATTAGAATGTTTGTTTGGATTTGAATGTTTTTTGGGTATGTTCAATCTATATTTTGTGTGTATGGTACTGAGTCCGAGAATGTTGGATTCCCAATAATTTTTGTATTTTATTTGAGCATTGTTGTATGATTGGCATGTTTGTATGATTGGAATGCTTAAATGGCCTTTGTGTATAGTTTAATATATGAGACACACATTTGGGTACTGAGTCCGAGGCTGTTCGATCCCCAGTAATTTTTGTTTAATCTTGATCATTGAGTTCTGTATCTGAAAATCTTTCAATACGAGTAGTGATTGATCGAAGTTGGATAAATGCAAGTCAAATAAGTAATGTGTATAAGAAAGGTGTTGAAGATTTTTTAGAATTTGCTAAACGGAATGGAGCAGCAATAAATGGAAGATATTGTCTGTGTGTAAAGTGTGTAAATTTAAAAAGACTAGACATTGAGATGATATTAGAGCATGTTCTTTGTGATGGTTTCTTGAAGAACTATACAACGTGGACTTGGCATGGTGAAGTTCTATACAATGTGAACATTCTAATCTATATTCTGAAGATTGCATGGATGACATGATTTGTGATATTGGAGGACAGAGTGTCCACCAAGCCCATGTGTTTGATTCTTTGAAAGATGATTCACTAACAGAATTGTATCCCGGTTGTTCAAGTTTCACACGTTTGTCAACAGTATTATGGTTATTTAGTATGAAGGCAAGAAATGGATGGACTGATAGAAAATTTATTGAATTACTTGAATTTTTGCATGAAATACTTCCTCAAGGTAATACATTGCCGATTAGTTACTATGAGGCCAAGAAGATATTATGTCCAAAGGGTTTGGAGTACAGAAAAATATATGCTTGTCCAAATGATTGTATATTGTATAAAAAAGAATTTGAAGGATTGCATAAGTGTCCCAGATGCGGGGTATCAAGATACAAAGTAAAGGATGATGACGAGGATGAAGATGGCATGAAAAAGGGTCCTCCTACCAAGGTATTGTGGTATCTTCCAATGATACCACGTTTAAAACATTTTTTTGCTAATGTTAACGATGCAAAGAACTTGAGATGGCATTCAAGTGGAAGAAAATGTGATAGGTTGTTACAACATGCTACCGATTCACCACAATGAAAGAAAATCGATTCTTTGTATCCTAAGTTTGGAAGTGATCCAAGAAATCTCATACTTGGTCTTGCAACTGATGGAATGAATCTGTATGGTAATTTAAGTAGCAAATATAGTTCATGACCTATTTTGCTAATTATTTATAATTTATCGTATTGGTTGTCCATGAAGAGAAAATATTGATGTTGTCTATGATGATATCAGGAAAAAGGCAACCAAAAAATGACAGATGTTTATTTACATCCTTTGATAGAGGACTTGACATTGTTATGGAATGATGACGTTGAGGTTTTTGATGCATATGAAAAGGTCAATTTCAATTTGAGAGCATTGTTATTGTGCACGATTAATGATTTTTCAGCGTACGAAAATCTGTGTGGTTATAGTGTCAAAGGACATTGTGCTTGCCCAATATCTGAAGAAAAAACAAGTTACCACCAACTAAAATATGGGAAGAAGACATGTTACATTGGCCATCGTAAATTATTGAAACGTAATCACCGTCAGAGGTTGAAAAAAGTTTCTAATGGTTATTAGGAACACGGAACTGCACCTCCACCCTTAACTGGTGAGGAAGTGTATAACTGAGTAAGGCAAGCCGAAGTCACTTATGGAAAACTGTCAAGCATAGTGGTGTGAAAAACATAGGGAAGAAGAAATCCATATTCTTTGAACTTTCATATTGGTCGAAGTTAGATGTTAGACATTGTATAGATGTCATACATGTGAACAGAATGTTTGTGATAGTATAATTGGGACATTGCTAAATATTAAAGCAAAAACAAAGGATGGTGTTAATGCTCGTCAGGATCTGGTTGAGATGGGTGTTTGGTTTGAGTTACAGCCCCAACCTCATGGTAAACGAACGTACTTGCCGCTAGCATGTCATACTATGTCAAAATCTGAAAAAATCAGTTTTAGTGGGTGTTTGCGATTAGTTAAAGTACCACCAGGATACTCCTCAAATATCAAAAGCCTCGTCTCAATGGAAGATTTGAAACTTATTGGCTTAAAATCTCATGATTGTCATGTTTTGATGTAAGACCTTCTCCTAGTGGCTATTCGTGAAACTCTACTAAAAAGTGTTAGACAAGTCATCACTCGTCTTTACCTATTCTTCAATGTTATTTGTAGGAAAGCAATTGATCCTACTAGGTTGGATGTGTTAGAAAATAAAGCTATCATTATCTTGTGTCAACTAGAGATGTATTTTCCTCCTTCATTTTTGATATCATGGTCCATTTAATTGTCCATTTGGTGAGAGAAATTAGAATATGTGGTCCTATGCTTTTACGATGGATGTACCCAATTGAGAGATGTATGAAGATATTCAAAGGGTATGTGAACAATCCATATTGACCAGAAGCATCTATTGTTGAGAGATATATTACAGAGGAAGCAATTGAGTTCTGTACCACGTATATGCCAGAAGTACATGTTATAGGCGTACCGAGGTCGAGGTATGAAGGAAGGCAAGAAGGCAAAGGCACACAAGGTGTGAGGATAGTTCGAAAAGATCAACAACAGGTACTTCAAGCACACTTGTAGATTTTGACAATACTGATGATGCTCTTCCTTACATAGATGAACACAGAATGTTGTTGAAGACAATGAACCCACGTGCAAATGAGAAGTGATTATTGAATGAACATAACAAGACGTTTTTGAAATGGTTTAAAAAGAAAATTCTTCAAAATGGTTGTGATGTTGATGATTTGAAATGGTTAGCACGAGGACCTAACTTTGATGTCATAACATGGTCTGGGTATGATATTAACAAGTTCTCTTTTTACACAATTACTGAGGATCAGAAAAGTATAATGCAGAATATATAGTGGTGTCACCCTTGAGGCAGAGTCAATGCACTTTACTAGTTCAAAAGACAACAATCCTGTTATGGCTACAATAAGTTACTACGGAGTAATGATGATCTTCCTGCTATACAACTTGTAATACTCTTCAATGCTCTCCTGATTTCCAACAAACTGCCTATCAAGGTAATCGGGTTCGTTGTTGTCACTGTCTCATCCAACATGTTTAACCATATGTCTTTTTGTTCTTTTTCGTTGGTTGGAAGAATACACTATTTTTGGTGGAAGAGCAAGAGAACTAAGTTTCTCACACAGAACGAATAGAGTAAGGGAGTGAGGTAGTGTGCGAGTGAATGCATGCCCAGCCCTCTACTTAATGGGAAATAATTCTAAGAAAAACAACACATTGATTGACAATTCAAAAACGCAAAACAGCTTTTGCAGTTTGTTGAGATTCCATAGGTAATCAATTTTACATAGTTGATTATACTTAGCTGCAGAGATTCTTCAAAAACAACTTTTTGACTAGTTGAATCTCCACTGTTGCAGCACCATGTGGCATCTCGAGCTATCTCTCTCTTCACATGCTGAACGTGACCTTGAATGGTTATGACTTATTCAAACTTTCAACTGCCTAGATTTCATTGTGCTTGGTTCTATTTGAATTCTTTTAGTTATACAACACCTTTCTAGTTGCACTGTAACTCCAAAAGAGTTTGACATGCACCCAAAATTAAAGTTTAATCAGATATCAATAACCAGTCAGCTTTAAGATTGTTATTACTTTAGATTTTAAAACTGATCCAGAAACAGTGAATAGTCATGTGATCCTGATACAATAAATGCAAAATTGGAAATGATCCAGTGATTAAAAAAAATTGAACCTGATACAGTAAATGTAAGACTAAAACTAACACAGTAAGTTGTTAAAGAACGAAACTGGTGAAGTAATCTGTAAACCCAAAACTGATCCAGTAAACTGTTCAGAAATTGAAATTTGAACAGAAATTTGTAAAACTGCCATGTATTAAAATCAGCCAATAATCCATTCAGCATAAACTAATTTATTTCACAAATTTGAAATCAATAATCCCAAGTTCATTTAGAAGGAAGTTAAACCTCTCTTTATTAAGTGGTTTTGTACACAAATCAGCAAGCTAATTTTCAGTACTAACAAATTGAATTTCACAATTAGCATTATTGACATGGTTTCTAATGAAATGATGGTGAATTTCAGTATGCTTAGTCCTTGAATGTTGAATTAGACTTTTGGTAAGATTTATTGCACTGGTATTATCACATTATAACGAAATTTTAGACAAGTTAAGCCCGAAATCACTTAACTGTTGCTTAATCCATAAGCTTTGTGCACAACAGATGTCAATTTTGCAACCTGCAAAATCAGAATCAGAATAGCCTACTAAATTTAGAGATACCTTACTTGGATACCATAAGCCAACATTTGCGGTTCCTTGCAAGTATTTCAGAATTCTCTTTGCTGCAGTGAAGTGTGATTCCTTTGGATTGGCTTGAAATCTAACACATAGACACACACTGAGCATGATGTATGGTCTGCTAGCAGAAAGATACAACAGTGAACCAATTAAGCCTCTGTACTTGGTTTGATTCACACTAGTTCCTTTTTCATTCAAATCCAAGTAACAGTTAGTGGCCATAGGTGTTGAGCTCTCTTTACAATTCTCCATGTCAAACTTCTTTAATAACTCCTTTCAATACTTGGTTTGACTAAGGAATGTGTCATGATTTAATTGCTTGATCCATAGTCCAAGAAAATAATTGAGTTCTCCCATCATGGACATCTCAAATTCTTCCTGCATAGCTATAACAAACTGCTCATACAGATTTTGATTAGTTGATTCAAATATAATATCATCAACATATACTTGAACCAAAATAATATCATTGAATGTTTTCTTAATAAACAATGTCTTATCTGTTTTGCCTCTCTCATATGCATGAGATAGCAAGAAGTTGCTCAACCTCTCATACCACTGTCTTGGGGCTTGCTTCAAGCCATATAGAGCTTTCTTCAGTTTGAAGACATGATTTGGATGTTTATGATCTTTATATCCAGGAGGCTGATTTACATAAAATTCTTCATCAATATACCCATTAAGGAAAGCACTCTTGACATCCATTTGGTGAAGTTTGAATCCATTCATGCAAGCGTATGCTAAGAGCAGTCGAACAGCTTCAAGTCTTGCTACTAGTGCAGAGGTTTCCCCATAATCAATTCCTTCTTCCTGATTGTAACCCTTTGCAACCAGTCTAGCTTTGTTTCTAACAATAACACCTTGTTCATCTAACTTGTTTTTGAGCACCCACTTGGTGCCAATGACATTCATTTTATTGGTTCTTCGAACAAGTGTCCAGACCTCATTCCTGGCAAACTGGTTAAATTGTTCATGCATAGCAGTTATCCAGTTGTTATCTTCCAATGCATCAACTACAGTCTTCGGTTCAGTTTGTGAAACAAATGCCATATGTTCACAAAACTGATTCAGTGTTCTTCTAGTTGAAACTCCTTTATGCACTTGACCAATAACGTTGTCCAAAGAAAGATTTTTGGGAACACTCCATTCTCTTGGAAGTCTAGAATTAACTGCACTAATATCAAATCTAGTTTCAACAGACTCATCTTCTGGTTCAGTCGATTGAATTTTTGGTGCTTTACTGATTTCTTCTGTCTTATTTTCTAGACCAGAATCAGCTTGTTGAATGTTTGGAAACTCATCATCAGCACTTGTCTTAGAATTTTTCTGCATAGTCTAGTTAGTTTTATCAAATGCAATATGCATGGATTCCTCTACTAACATGGTTCTTTTATTAAATGCCCTATATGCATGACCATGAAGTGAATAACCAAGGAAAATACCCTCATCAGCTCTTGAATCAAATTTTCCCAAGTTATCCTTACCATTATTCAGAATAAAACACTTACAACCAAACACCTTTAGATGAGATACATTGCACTTTCTTCCTTTAAAAAGCTCATAGGGGGTCTTCTTTAACATTGGCCTTATGAGAACCCGATTTAGCACATAGCAAGTTGTGCTCACTACATCTGCCCATAAATACTTTGGCAATTCAGTCTCATCCAGCATTGTTCTAGCAGGCTCTTCCAAAGATCAATTCTTTCTTTCTACAACTCCATTCTGCAATGGAGTTCTTGGTGCTGAGAAGTTGTGTTTAATTTCCAGTTTACAATAGAATCGGTCAAACTTCTCATTTTGAAATTCTCTCCCATGATCAGATTTAATGAATGAAATACTGCAGTCCTTCTCATTCTGAATAACTTTAACTAATCCTTTAAAAGCATGATAAGTTTCATCCTTGGTAGCAATGAAAAATGTCCAAGTAAACCGTGAATAGTCATCAACTATAACAAGACCATAGTAATTCCCTCCTAGGCTTATAGTTCTGGAGGGGGCGAATAAGTCCATGTGAAGTAGATCAAGTGGTCTTGAAGTAGAAATAACAATTAAGGGTTTGAAAGTGTTTTTTGTTTGTTTACCCTTTGGGCATGCCTCACACAGTTTGTCCCTGTCAAACTTGAGCTTAGGTAAACCAATTACTAGCTCTTTTGATGCAATCCTATTGAGATGATACATATGAATATGAGCTAACCTTCTATGCCACAACCAAGATTTATCATTCCTAGCGAGTAGGCAATTCATGCTAGATGTTATGCAAGAAACATTAAGCATATAAATATTATTTACCCTTTTACCTACTAGGACAGTTTCAATGGATTCTGAATCTGTTATGAGGCAAAGATTAGGCTCAAAAGTGATTTTGTACCCCTTGTCACACAGTTGACTGATGCTCAGCAAGTTGTGCTTTAACCCATCCACTAAGAGTACATCTTTGATGATCACTTTGTCATCTCCTCTAATGTCACCAACTCTAAGAATCTTACCACGATTGTTAGCTCCATAGGTGACATATCCACTAGGTTTCAGTTTTAGATTAATTAATTGGGAAGCATCTCCAGTCATGTGTTTGGAGCATCCACTGTCCAGGTACCACAGTAGCTTACTGGATGCCAAACAGACCTGCAAAACAGATTAGGTTTGAGGTATTGGTACCTAGTTAAATTTGGGTCCAGCAGTGTTATATGTGCTTTTGGGCACCCACCTAACTAGTCCTTTAGGCACATCAAATTTCCTTATTCTACAGTTTCTAACTGGATGACCCTTTCTCATACAATAGAAGCAAGTAATGGATTGTGAAGATTGTGATCCAGAACTCTTAAAAAAATTGTTAAACAATTTCTGCTTTCCTTTGGGACCAGTTTGATAACCAATGCCAGCCTTTTCAAAAACACAGTTTTGAGATCCCAAAAGTTCATTCAAGTTAGTTGTTCCCATAAAAAGTTTAGATGCAGTAGAAATCAAATAATTCACTTTATTTTGTAAAACAACACAGTTTTCACAATCAACTGGTTTACTGGAGTTAATTCCACTAAAGTTAGCAGATTTGTAATTTTCTTCTAAAGTTTCAAAATCAGTTTTTGCTTGCAGTAGCTCATCCTCCAGCTGTTTAACTCTTGTTTCTAGCTAGTTGTTCATACCTTTAGTCTATTGTTAGAAAGAGCTAATCTGTTAGCTTCTTCATGAGTTTCTTGAAATGCATGAAGAAGTGTACTGTAGTTTGTGCTATTAAAAGATGCATTGGATTCGATGCTACTTACTTTAGAACTTTTTCTAGCCATCAAACACGGATTGGCTTCAATCTCTTCCTGTGAAGATCTGCTGGATGAAGAAGCATTGTCTTCCCATGCAATATATGCCTTTCTTCCCTATCCAGCTTTGTAATTCTTCTTTTCAAAAGTTTTTTCCTTGTTAACCAAATTTGGACAGTCTGTTTTCATATGTTCCTGTTTGCCACAACCAAAACAGGTTATTTTATTTGAATTTTAATCAGATTTTCCATTATACCTCTAATTCTGCTGATTCTTTGTCCTGCTCTTCAGCTTAATGAATTTCTGGAATTTCCTTGTCAACAGATTGAGATTTTCAGTATCACTATCTTCTTCTGAGTTGTCCTCACTTGTTTCAACTTCAACAAGCTTTGATTTGAGTGTGAGGCTTCTAGTTTTCTTCTCAGCAGTCTCCATCTCCTTCTACCTCGTCATTTCCAATTCATGCTCTCTCAACTTTCCAAAAAGTGTTGTTGTAGTGAGAGTTGTCAAATCTCTAGTCTCTGAAATTGCAGTGACCTTGGGCTGCCAGCTTCTGTCCAAGCATTTGAGAATTTTTATATTCAGCTCCTCCTTGTCAAATAGCTTTTCGAGCCCGATCAAGTGATTTACTATGTGAGTGAATCTCTTTTGCACATCAACAATTGACTCTCCTTGTTGCATTCTGAATAATTTATATTCCTAAATTAGCGCATGCTTTCTAGCCCTTTGACATCAGTAGTGTCTTCATGAGTGACTCCAAGTATATCCCACATCTCCTTTGCAGAACTGCACTGTGAGACTCTGAAAAACTCATCCAGATTCAAAGCTGAAATGATTATGTTTTTGGCTACACAATCATACTAAACACGTTTATTTTCAACTTCAGTCAACTCATCAAATGGTTTTGCAATAGAAATACCATTCACAACAAAAACTAGAACGTAAGGTCCATTCACTATTGCATTCCATATACCTCGGTCAATAGATTCAATAAAAATCTTCATTCTCACTTTCCAAAATTGGTAATTAACCCCAGAAAACATGGGTGACCTGTGAATTGAGGCTCCCTTAGCAAATGGTAACTTGTTATCGGCCATGGATCGAAAACTTGACTAGGATTCAAGTCCTAGCTCTGATGCCAATTGTAAAATAAGTTTTGGCCAAGTTCAAGAGGGGGTGAATTGAACACCTTTAAAACTTTTCGCAATTATACTTTTCAAAGTGAGAAATGAAAAATCTTTAAAGAAACTATTCGAGATGATATAAAATGCAATCAACAAAGGTTCAAAACAAATTCCAGAATAAAGGCAATCACACAAAATCAGTAAACTGAAGACAAATTTTAATTCTGGAAAACCAGTGGACTGTTAAGCAAGTTCTGGAAAAATAGTGAACAGTAAATCCAGTTGTTTAAAGATTAACTCAAGAAATTAAAGAATTCGATCCACTCCAAGTTAACAATGAATTACTGATTCAAGAACCTATTCTTAAACAGAACATACTTGGTTTAATATCACAAAACAGTTTTTAATCACTAATTGTGGAAAGTCAACTTTTCTTGAAAAACAGATTGATGAACAGAAAACCCAGTGAATTAGAATTGTGTCTGTTTCAGAAAAGAATTGAATAAACTGTTTATAGATGTATTTTATGATTTAAGAGATACTCAAATATGAATCAGAACCAATCAATTAAACCAGTTAATGAGTTTTTATCAGATTCAGCAAAACCAAGAAGATTAACAAGATTTATCAAGAACAGTCAAGAGAGAGCAAGAGAGAATAAGACACAACAAATTATCTTGGTTCACCCTTTCACAAGGGCTACATTCAGTCCCTTATACCACTGTAAGGATTTCCACTATAAAAAGATCAAACCAGATCAGTTTACAGAAATTCAACCACTTGCTACCCGCAGGAACACATTGCTCCTCGTAGCAAAAAATCTGCTGAACCTACAGCAAAACCTAGAACTATACAGACTCCACTGTATAAACTGGAAAACCCCTTATTGATCCCCTTAACAAGTTACAACCTGTACAGAACCCACTGTACAAACAGAATTACCACACCAGGTAATTCACAACAGAAAAGAAACCAATACAATGAAAGATATATGTCGCACTTAGCAATACCAACACTTCTATACAAAACAGATTACAAAAGTAATAAGAGCAAAGGTATAGAAGGCTTGTTCAGAATGATCAGATCAACAATATAGCAACAACAGTCAATTCAAAGCTTCAGCCTGTATTCAGAAAACAGTTCTTGAAGAGCTTTTTGAATGATCATGATCACAAAAACTATTGGGGCATTTTTTCTCTCTTGGAAAACTCAGAGCACTGATTGGAAAATGATTCAAAATGATTTTTTGTTTTTCGTTGTTCTGTTCCAAAATTTCGTTGCAGCTATTTATAGACAACTGTCATTTAAAAATCAATCGATTGTTTTGTCAAATAGTCGACTATTTTTCTCTAGTTAGTTAAAACAGTTGTTCAAAACTCAATATCTGTTTTTATTAATTTCTCAAAACCATAGCTAAAATCAGATTTGAAAACATGGAGCTTTTCCTTGATTGAAAAGGCTTATAATACTGATTTGAATCAAACTTACCTCACACACTAAGTTCTAGACCAATTCTTCAAGTCTTCAAGTAATCTTCATGTAACCAGTGTGAGATCACCAGGTCTGAAATCTTCTCAATTAATTGGCTTCATTAAATCTTCATATCAGCTCACTAGTTCTAACAATGTCTAACATATAATTTGAATTTGTATAAGAGTTCAGAGAATATGGCTTTCTTCTTCCATTTGTTCTTTTGAATAGTATTCTTTTGTATTTTTCTAAATATGACATTGACATTCTTAACCTTATCATACACATTCTCACAAATTAAGTATGATGTTGTAGTTTTATCCTTCTAACATTTAGGAAAAACTGTTTTTAATCTATATTACCAAAGATTATGATTAAGAAACTTTTGATAACTAATGTGACATGTATTTTTTTGGGTGTTTTAGTTCTTGATAACTCGTGTCTTCTTCACATATAGGACACACAAGATGTCGCCTAACACTATGACCACTCAAATTTTCATATGTAGGAAAAATATTAATGATACAAAGTAATAAAGCACACAAATTAAAATTATCCTTCCAATATACATCAAAGTCATCAACTCCTTCCTCCTCCAACAATCTCAAATATTTTACTAAAAAAGTTATATAAATACCTTTATTATTTCCGAGTTGTCTTTGCCCTCGATATCATCAAAGATAATATTATATATATTTGTTTCATACACAACCAGTAAGACAAGTTATAAATGACAAACTAAACAAGCCACAAACTATTACTGGTTCAAAATCAAGCTTAAGGTTCTTTGGTTCATTTCCTAATTGATATACAAAGAATTATTTTTCTTTCATTGCAGTGAATAAAGTGGATAGGGTAATGATAAATCACATTTTCTACTATGTGCATGACACATAAGGTTCATTAAATCATTAATATTGGTAAAGAAACACTCAAATCTTGAAATGATCAAAAAAATAAGATAATAGTTTCATAGAGGGAAAGGGATCTTTTGTATCTCATCATGATAATGACATCTGTCACTTTGTATCGTGATACCCATATATGTCATTGATCAAAATTTCTTCCCTATAATATAAAATCATTAAGAAAAATATGTATTTTCTTGAATTCCATATCTATTGGACATAGTATCTTCTTCTTCTCATAGTGATGGGTGAACAATGTATTACCTTCTAGAAGCATTTAATTTAACAACTCAAACAATTTGATAAAGATTTTATTACTCTACCCATTTCTCAATTTAACATTAATTGATCTTAGTACTAATGGCAAATTTATGAAGCTAGTATAATCCTAATACAAAGGCTTTTTTGAAATTTTAAGGTATCAAACACATGTTCTTACTGAAAATACTTATGTGTAACCTTACAAATTCTTTCCTTCAATGATATAAACAAATCAAAATGTTGAGATTCAGACATTTGAATGTTTGAAAATTCACCATATCATGTACAGTATATTTAATTTTCAAAATCACAAAAGAATGTTATAACTCAACTTGTAGTCGTCTATCATTTGAATAACTAACACATAGATAATAATATTTTTCATTAATATCTATCATATTTTAATGAACAAATTGTAAAAACTTTTCACAATAATTTTCGTATTTATCATAGATTTGACTTGAATTATCAAAAATTGATGTATAATGACTTTAAAAAAAACATGATTTGTACATCAACATCTCACCTTTTTTTAAAAAAGGTACTTTTGGCCTTATTGCTTTTCAAAAAGACATTTTCTTGTACATCTTTAATGCTTTCAAATTATACCTATTGTTATTTATCACTACAAGAAAAAAGCTATTTAGAGACCAATATTTAGCTACCAAATGAAATGATTGCTAATTGTAACCAAAATAGTCACCAAATTAAATTTTGGTTGCTAAATAACTATAAAACAGAAGTAATGATTGAATTTAGTGAAGAATTAAGTCAAATAATTGGTATCTAACATTAGATACCAAGGTTTTAATGACCTATGTCATTAGATTCTAAATTGGTATCTAATTAAGTTAGAGAGACTAATTTAGAATCTAATGGTATATGTCACTAAAACCTTGGTAGCTAATGTTAGATACCAATTATTTGACTTAATTGGTCACTAAATTCAATCATTACTTCTATTTTGTAGTTATTTAGCAACCAAAATCTAATTTGGTGACTATTTTAGTCACAATTAGTAACCATTTCATTTGGTAGCTAAAAATTAGTCTCTAAACAACCTTTTTCTTCTAGTGTATATTGATTAAATTTCAGCAATATTTTGTATGGATCTTATGATAAACAACATGAAAAAAGTTGATCAAATCCACAACAATCAATTATACGCTTAAAGAAAAAAAATGAAAATTTTAAACAAACAAGATCAATAACAACGTATACATATTTATAATGAATAAATACAATCCGTAAAACTAACTAGCCAATAACATAATTAAGAGACTAAATAACGAGTCATGGATTTTAAATTTCTAATATAACTAAATAATTTAACAACTGTATACTTTGGCAACAAAGAAGGAGAGCTCAAAGCACAATGAAGGTTCCCAATGGTGACTGCAAGATGTGGAGGAGGAGGCATTGTGTGTTAATGGGACAAGAACACGTTACAACACTATTGTTGATTGCAAAGTCAAATAGTGCAAATGAGTGAGGCATCCATTGCTCACACCCTAATGTCCACTAAATATTGCATTAATTATTACTAAAACTCAAGTCAAGTATGAGATGTACTTAGAACACATCTATAAATATAACAATTGTGGGTAGCACAAACGGAAACTTTTAACACGTGTCACCTCCACAAAAATCAACAAATAAAATACTTTAAAAAAATTTACCCATAAAGGAAATCAGAACACGTGTCAAGCAGTCAACAGGAAATCGTAAAAGCTTAATTTGGTGACATGTGGAAACCGCGCATTTTACTCTTTATGTACCAATTTCGAATTTCAAATTCAATTTTCAAACAGAATTTACTTATATAGGAAATCAGACCACGTGTCAGGATAATAAATACAAATCGTGGTTGTCTCATTGTGCCACATGTGCTTCTCCAATTTGTAAGTCTTTCGCGCCTCTTCCAGTCTCTATCAGTCTCTGCTCTCATATTTTCAAATTTCAAATTCAAAATTCAAAAGTTATGACACCCGCTTCTCCCACATGTTCCTTTAAAACCATTTCAAACCCTAATCTCCATTCCAATTTCAAATTTCGGTGGGCCGAATCCACAAACAGTTGAAGCAAAGGGTGCAAGCCTCGATACTTGCAGTCGCTATCATGGGAGATGAAGAACTCAATACCCTCATCAAGGGGCCATTGCTACTGGTGGTGCCGTTCATGACGGGGGTGAAGAAGATATAAAAGGTTTGACCTTTTCCTACTTTTTACTACATATTTTGTTCGCAGTTCTCACCTTAGATTTTCTTGGCACAGTTCATAAAATGTATGCCTAAGGCTTCAATCGACGAAAACGTAGGGGTTTGGAGGTGTCGTTCATGACGGGAGGACGACGTGTTTGAAGGGAGGCCGACGTGTTATGGGAGGTCGAGCTGTTCTGAGACTTAAGAAGGGCTTGGCCGACGTGTTTGAAGGGATTGCATGAGAGGCCGAGCTGTTTTGGGACTTATAGAGGGCTTGGTCGACGAATTTGAATGGATTGGATGAGAGCCCAACGTGTTCTGATACTTATGGAGGGCTTGGTCAACATGTTTGATGGGAGGCCAACGTGTTATGGGAGGTCGAGCTGTTATGAGACTTATGAAGGGCTTGGCCGACGTGTTTGAAGGGGTTGGATGGGAGGCCGACTTGTTATTGGACCTATCAAAGGCTTGGCCGACGTGTTTGAAGGGACTGCATGAGAGGCTGAGCTGTTTTGGGACTTGTGGAGGGCTTCGCCGACGTGTTCTGAGACTTACGGAGGGCTTCGCCGACGTGTTGAAGGGGTTAGATAGGAAACCGACGTGTTATGAGACTTATGCAAGGCTTGGCTGTCGTGTTTGAAGGGGTTGGATGGATGGCCGATAGACTTATGCAGGGCTTGGCCGACGTGTTATGAGACTTATAGATGGCTTGGCCGACATGTTTGAAAGGGTTGGATGGGAAGCCGACGTGTTCTAGCACTTATGATATTACTAAGGAAAAGTCTAGAGTAGCAAAAGAGAAGAGTCTGTTCATCTTTTTTTGCACTTATAGTATTACTAAGGGAAGGTCTATAGTAACAAAAGAGAAAAGACTGTTCACTTTTTTTTAATATTTTAATTACATTAATTTAAGTTGGATGGATTAGGTGGTGTTAGTTGACAACACATATAACAAGGTCATATAATTTAATTGCATTAAAAAATCAATCTTGCTATGTGTTAGAGACATATGTTATCTTAAATAATGTCAAGAGATGGTCTCCACTAGCATGCTTGAATGTGAAGAGTTTTTGGCAAAAATTAAATGGAAATATGGTCCAGAGTTATGTGGAAACTTCATATTGGCACATCACTTAAATAAGACACAAGTTTCATATTTCTAGAACCTTGATATTGGCAGTGCAATTAATAAACATATGGTGAATCTTCCAACTTTTTTTTGTATTTTTATATTTTTCATGTACTGTATTGTTTTGTATATTTTTTCTCTACAACTATCACTCTCTATTTTTTTTTCATTAACACGATTTTAAATCACTTTTAATTGATTTTTAATCTCATTAAATTCTAATGACCTGCAGTTAACTTTTAGCACTTATGCTTGTGAATGTAATATAGATTATCAAATACAAATAAAATAAAATTTTCAATTATTATTTTATTTTAATGAATAAGTAATCGTTTTATCCTTAGTAATGTAATTTATTTAAAATTAAATATTAAATAGGTGACTCTTCTTTTGAAATTGGGTAAGCTTGAAAGGAAGAGGAAAGGTATAGAGTAGCAGAAGAGATTCTTCATTTTTTAATTTTAATTACATTAATTTTAATTGGGTGAATTGGGTGGTGTTAGTTGACAACAATTATAACAAGGTGATAATTTAATTACATTATGCTAACCTGAATATAAAGAGGTTTGGACAAAAATTAAATGGAAGTAGGGCCCACATTTATGTTAAAACTACATATTGGCATAACACTTAAATAAGGCACATTGCAAATTGGCAGTGTAATTAATAAATAGATGTAAGTGTACCTCACGTGTATCTATTATTTGATTTTACAAAATTAAAACCCAGTTTCCCAGTTCCAATAATCCTTACAGCTTTGTGTGCTTAATGACCTCTGAAAAGTTAGTCTTTATATTTAATAAATAGATTATTAAAATGTTCTCATTTTATTTTATATTATATTTCAATATAGTTTCAATTTTTAAGACATAATTTATTTAATAATTGTTATTCAGTGTATAAATTTAATTATTTTTCATTAATGAATACTATACATTATTGTTTATAATTCATATATAGTATTTGTTATTATTTTTTATCTTTATTTTAATTCTTCAAATTTTAAGAAATCAAATTCATATAATATATATTTTTAAACAACTATTATAAAATTAAATAAGTTATTTTTCGTAATAGATTAAAATTAAATGATGATATAATAATTAAATATATTTTGGATAGTATTTCTTTTTTTTTTTAGTTTTGTATGTTTTTTGTAGTCATGCATCACCTAAGAAAGTAGACCAAGCTGTTTGTAGGTATGATGACGGATGACCAAGCTGTTTTGGGACTTATTGAAGGCTTGACCGAGGTGTTTAGAGGTATATGAAGGATGGCCGAGTTGTTCTGGGACTTATGAAAGGCTTGGCCGAGGTGTTTGAAGGTATATGAAGGATGACCGAGCAATTCTGAGACAAATAGAAGGCTTGACCAACGTGTTTGAAGGGATTGGATGGGAGACCGAGCTGTTGTAGTACCTATCAAAGGCTTGGCCGACGTGTTTGAAGGGATTGGATTAGAGAACGAGCTGTGTTGGACTTATGGAGGGCTTGGCCGACGAGTTTGAAGGCATTGGATGAGAGCCCGACGTGTTCTGTGACTTGTGAAGGGCTTGGCCGACGTGTTTGAAGGGATTGGATGAGAGGCCGACGTGTGATGAGACCTATCAAAGGCTTGGCCGACGTGTTTGAAGGGCCTGCATGAGAGGCCAAGCTGTTTTGGGACTTATGGAGGGCTTGGTCGACTAATTTGAAGGGATTGGATGAGAGCCCGACGTGTTCTAAGACTTATGGAGGGCTTGGCCGACGTGTTTGAAGGGGTTGGATGGGAGGCTGACATGTTATGAGACTTATGCAGGGCTTGGCTGACGTGTTTGAAGGGGTTGGATGGCAGGCCGACAGACTTATGCAGGGCTTGGCCGATGTGTTATGGGACTTATGGATGGCTTGACACCGACGTGTTATGGGACTTTTGGATGGCTTGGCCGACGTGTTTGGAAGGGTTAGATGGTAAGCCGACGTGTTCTGGCACTTATGATATTACTAAGGAAAAGTCTAGAGTAGCAAAAGAGAAGAGTCTGTTCATCTTTTTTGACACTTATAATATTACTAAGGGAAGGTCTATAGTAGCAAAAGAGAAGAGACTGTTAATTTTTTTTAATATTTTAATTACATTAATTTTAGTTGGATCAATTAGGTGGTGTTAGTTGACAACACATGTAACAAGGTCATACAATTTAATTGCATTAAAAAATCAATCTCGATATGTGTTAGACACATATGTTATCTTAAATAATGTTAAGAGATGGTCTCCACTTGCATGCTTGAATGTGAAGAGGTTTTGGCAAAAATTAAATGGAAATATGGCCCACATTTATGTGGAAACTTGATATTGGCACAACACTTAAATAAGATACAAGTTTCATGTTTCTGAACCTTGATATTGGCTGTGCAATTAATAAAAATATAGTGAATCTTTCAACTTTTTTCTGTATTTTTGTATTTTTCGTGTACTGTGTTGTTTTGTATATTTTTTTCTCTACAACTGTCACTCTCTATTCTTTTTATTAACACGGTTAATCTCATTAAATTCTAATGACATCCAGTTAAATCTTGGTACTTATGCTTGTTTATGTAATATAAATTATCAAATTCAAATAAAATAAAAATTTTTTAATTACTATTTTATTTTAATGAATAATTAATTGCTTTATCCTTAGTAATGTAATTGATTTGAAATTAAATATTAAATAGGGTGACTCTTTCAAATGAATGACTCTTCTTTTGAAATGGGTGACTCTTTTTTTGAATTAGGGTTGAAACTTGGATGGAAGAGGAAAGGTATAGAGTAGCATTAGAGACTCTTCATTTTTATAATTTTAATTACACTAATTTTAATTGGGTGAATTGGGTGGGGTTAGTTGACAAGACATATAACAAGGTGATAATTTAATTATGTTAAAAAAATATGGATACAATGTGTTAGATACATTTATGATCTTAAATAATGCTACGAGGTGGTTTTGGCAAAAATTAAATGAAAATAGGACCCACATTTATGTAGAAACTAGATATTGACACAACACTTAAATAAGGCACATGCAAGGGTGGCCTACATATGTGTAGAAACTTGATATTGGGAGTGCAATTAATAAATAGATGTAAGTGTGTCTCACCTGTGCATGAAAACTTGACACAACAATTGAACAAGTCACCTATTATTTGATTTTACAAAATTAAAACCCATTTTCTCAGTTCAATGATCCTTATGCCCAGTGACCTCTGAAAAGTCAGTCTTCATATTTAATAAATATATTATTAAAATTTTCTTATTTTATTTTATATTATATTTTAATAAAGTTTCAATTTTTAAGACATAATTTATTCAATAATTATTATTGAGTATATAAATTTAATTATTTTTCATTAATGAATATTGTACATTATTATTTTATAATTAACATATAGTATTTGTTATTATTTTCTATCTTTATTTTAATTCTTCAAATTTTAACATATCAAATTTATATAATATATATTTTTAAACAACTATCATAAAATTAAATAAATTATTTTCTCTAATGGATTAAAAATGAATGATGATATAATAATTAAATATATTTTAGATATTTTTTGTTTAGGATTTTGACCGAAATGCTTGAAGACATATAAAAGAGTGTCGAACTATTTTAAGATTTATAAAAAACTTAGTCGAGATGTTTAAAAATATCATTTATATCTTTTTGTATGAATCACTTATGAAATTTTGCCAACTTATATTAAGTAAATAATAATAATATGATATAAAAAAATATGAATATAATTTTTTATTTTAATTTAATTAAATCCCTGTGCGTTGCACGGATAAGATACAGTGTAATACATACATCCAACATTGAATCTAACAGGACACTATAAATGCTAACGTAGATACTAATATTCTAAAATCGGTCTATTTTTTTCTTATCAGAAGAAAATTAAATAAACATGAAGACATCCGTCTATGCTAGCATAGACTACTAAAATTGACATTGTCAACACTAAAGTAATAAATTTAATATTAATTTAATTCATCATCCTCTTAGTGAATCCTAAACATATAAAATTTAAATATTTATCAAAACATAGCGTTAGGGTAAGTAGCATTAATATAATGTATTTGGAATTCATTTATTATTAGTTTAATGTCCCTTTGATGTTGCTAATAGATATGTAAAATCATTATTTATTAAGTATGATTATATTGTAAAATGGTAGTATAATTTGCATTTTACTACTTAATCAATTAATTTAAAACATAACAAGATTTCTTTGTCCAAATTTATGTTAAGATACGTTTTAGAAAGGTATATATTCAAATCCTAAAAATGTCCTCCTGATCCTATTAGGCCACTCTTTATAAAATTTGGAAAGAATTATATTCTTTAATTAAATTTCAGAATTCCGCGCAACAAATTTGGTAAAGGTAATCCTAATAGTCAAAATACAAAAACTCAGATTTTTAAAGCAACAACTTTCATAAATGAAATTAGCATATATATTCTGAATTAAAAAAACATAATTTCTAGTAGATTCCCACACAGGTAGATATCATTGCCTAAGATAAGCCTACCAGTTGTGTTAGCTAATATGTACGTGACTTTGTTTGTGCCAATACAACCTTCTTTAAGGCAGCTAATGAAGCTCACGAATCATCAATCTGTGGCTCCTGGAAGCTGTTGTCATTTGCGAAACTACATTTTTAAAATGTTTCATCACTTATGAGCGTCAATAAAAACAAAATAAGGAAAACTTGAATTACTTCGACTGAAATCACACATGTATTGAACAATGTTTCAATATGAATAGAGAAAATGTCACAACTATCAACTCTTTAATTATATTTACCCTATAACACAATCAAATAGCAGAATGGGATGAAAGTACATAGTGGACATTGTAGAGATTAAATTGAATCCAACACAAGAAACCGTTTTTTATGGTAACGTTAAAACTTTTCACGATTTATTGTGCTACATGATAAGGGATGTTTCCGAAACAACAAAAGCAGATCATAAAGTAAGATTTTACATAAAGCAAAACTAACAGTAATTAAACTACGTACTTAATTGTTTCTTCTCACGAATGAAATACTTCTCCAAATGGGGTTTAAGAAAGAAAGGTTTTGTAGAAATAATGCACAAGATCCCGCATTTGCATTCCTACTTTAGCAAAAAATAAAAATATAACATTAAGTTCTTGAAGAGAAAACACATGAAAAATTCAGCATTTTATGAATTAACTTATTTAAGAGAATATAATAATACCTTCAACTAAAAAGTTTAAAGTAATAAGTTTATAAATCAAATTGAAACACATGACTAGACTGAAGACGAAACTTTATGAGTTGAGCCAAAATGGGGCTATTGTACACTGGTGAGGCTAATATTCTAAATAAATTCATAGAATAAGAGGCTTATAGGATTGTGGCAGGTTAGGAACAAGCAATAAGGTTTGAATCTGAACTGAAAATATCTTATAATAAAGTTAGTAGGGAAGGTACAATAGGAGAATAAGAAACGTAATTGCCAATTACAGAAATGCAGTGATTCTATTAGCATTTCTGTAAGAGAGGATTACTAGTCCTAGGATTGATACATGTTTCGTTGGAAGAGAGGAATGAAAGCCTCCAGTGTCCCTATGGGAACGGTCATAATCGGTAAATTCTATCACAAAGGAATGGGATGTGTAGGCTTTATGGCAGTAGCTGATTAGCTCACTTTGCAGTTAACGTTTTTGTGTAAGTTGAAGTATTTATACTAATTTTATTTTATTTTTCATTAAAAGTTTAACTTTTAAATTAATGTTATTTTAATACAAATTGATTGATGCTTTTTATTTCAGAAATCTAGATTCTTAAGAGAATTAAAAGAAAAAAGTTATTTATGTATGAAGAGTTATTATTATTATTATTATTATTTATTTAATGTTTACTTATTCTAGTTTATAAATAAATATTAGAATATAATAATAATAATAATATATTAATTTATACAGTCATTCATTCATTAGTAAACTAAAATCAATTAAATTTAACCGAGTAAAAAGATAGTGAACTTCCATACATAAAATATAGGTTTAAAGATTTCTTTAAACCAGGACAAAATATGACTTGAAATTAGATTTAATAAAGGATATTTAAAAAGGAATCTTTTTATTCAGTATTGAAAGATCTTTAACTCTATTTCTTACAATGGTATTTCAATTCTCTAGCAACCATTTACAAAGATTCCCAAAATTACACCAATAAAGTCTAGACTCTAAAATGACCTTTGTTCAAATAATTACATTTTTCTATACCTTCTTAAAACCAAATGGACTCTAAGCACTGCGAACAGCTCAATTTTATGCTTGGAATCTTTTGAACTTTAATATATCAAATAGAAACCATCATTTTGTCATTCATAAAAAGAAGTATTAAATTTTACCTGAAAAGGATTAAGATTTCTTTGATGAACTGGTAGTTGAGAAGAAATTTGCAGGTTGAAAGCTCTCCGTGGTTAATCACTTGTTAGGAGTTTCCTCTTTCGAGATGAAGAATTTGCGCTGAAAAACATGTTTGAGTTTAATTGTTGAAGATCCTCCTTGTATACCCAACGATACCCGCAATTCTTCACCACACCACGTAAACCTGGGGGATTTGGAACTCTACTTTCAAATTCAACTCTATGAAGATCGTGCATGGTATTTGGATGTCTGCTTAGAAGATGAATGAATTCTTCTCGAGAGTAAAACACTGTCAACAAGTGATCTAATTCAACTGTCACCACATCCTTCTTCAAATGTATTTGAACTACGGAATATGTTCTTGGCGAAAGGTAGGGATTACTGACACCATATAAAATAGTACTGTAATGAGAATCATTGTATCTTTCACTCAAATTCGTAGGATCTTCAGGGGTGACAAATAGAACACAAAGGGCAACACCTATCCAATTTGGGTCTTCCATAACAGCAGATGGGTCCACATTTATTGAATGACTTGCATTTTGTGTATTGAACCACTTTGGAATTTGAGTTCCAGGAACAACAATTGCCATCTCAGCTGAGGAAATAGTTGGTTGCAAGTAAACCTGATGCCACCAAATTCAGTTATAGATGAATAGTGAACGCAGAAAAAGTGAGAAACGAAAAAGAGGATGGTGTCGTCACCTGAAGATTTTGCGTCATCCAAGAAAAAACCATCCTATAACAGTGTTCCATATCACTCAACGTGGGGCAATAAAAAATGTACAATCCCAACCTTATGTCTATTGGTTTTTCTTGTATTGTCGGAAGCTCGGGCAAATATTTCAGCTGCTTGCAGTATTCCAAGTTCAACTCTTGAAGATTGGAAAGTTGCTTGATGGTGCTTGGTAGTGTCACAAATTTGTTTCCCCCCAAATTTAATTTTACTAAAGAACGTAAGTTCCCAATTTCAACTGGGATTTGAAGCAGATTGCAGAAGCTTATATCGAGAGAAATCAAACATGGAACACAAGACGAAGAAGACATTAACAAACCAAGAGAATCTTCAGGTTTTGGAGGGGAGAAAAACTGGAAAGGGAACATTAGAAGTTTGTATACAGAGGATGTTGGCAATTGGATGATATTTGTATTTTTATCCACTTTCTCCAAATGTTCTGTGTGCCTTGGGTCCATTAACATCTTACTATTAAGTAATTTTGAACAGCCAGAGAGAAATAAGCTCCTAAGAGAACTCATCCCAAATATGACATTCAGATTAAGGACAAGTTTTTTACAATTATTCAAATTCAAACTACTAAGTTCTCTTAGAATACCAATCGATGGAATCTGGAGAAGTTCTATACATCCTTGAAGTTTGAGATCCGTAAGACGTGGAAACTCCCTTAAGTCTGGCACCCCAATAAGACTTTTGGAGTGACTGAGATCCAATATTCTCAAATGAGGCAGACACTGAAAGAGAAACTAAGTAGTTTTCCATTAAAAGGTAAAAGATGACCCTTTATTTATTTTTATTTGTGCAACTAAAGACTAAATGAGAAAAAAAGGTTAACCTTTCCCCCTTTTTTGTGTAAAAGTAAGATGAAAAAATGAGAACAAGTATCTTTATATTTGATCATTTAAATTGAAACAAAATTAAACCGTGCAAAAGAATGTTCAGAAAGTATGACACAGCATGTTTCAGTTTATTCGAGACAAAGAAATCTAGAAACAAAAAATATATAGTACCTTTTTGCCTTCCCATAATTGCTTGATATTGCTATGAGGCAGGATCAATTCTACGAGTTCATCTGGACGGAAAGTTGGTGGCAGAGACATCCAAGGAAAGTCACTCCAATATAGATATCTCAGTTCATTAGAAATGCAATTCAGAGTTCCAAAACAGTTCACATTCTTAAGAATGAGCAACTCAAGGTGATTCATTTTTGAGAGAGCATCCACTCTTATTCTTCCTTGGAGAAACTGTTCTCGATGTTGTTCAATAACTATAGCTTCAACATTTTTGGCTTCCTAGAACATTTTATAGATGAAAAAGTTATTTCCTTCCATAAATAATTTATAACTTTCTGAAGAATGACAAGCTAAGAATATATATTAGAAAAATTATTTTACCTTATTTATTTTCATGACTTTTTTGAGATCCTCGTAGCTCCATAACCTGCTCCACTTTCTTGGTTCTTTGGGTGCTTTTTCTCGGACAATACTCTTACCCAACTCTTTCAACAAGTCATGCATTCGAATATACCCATCCGGACAGCTTATGAGTGATTTCTCAATCAAAACTTTCATACCAATGTCAGGATAAAATTTTCGATAGTCAAGAAGTTTCTTCAAATTTGGCTCCCAAGAGTATTCGGAATAATTTGAGGAGAAGCAAGCAATATCTAGAAATAATTCTTTCTCTAGATTTTCCAATCCATCAAAACTTATTCGCAACACATCCATGATATTTTTGCTTGGATTTTCTTTCATTCTAGTCAATG
>Ga0209700_102289_pt1 | contig 39064 bp, 14 predicted proteins | sample SiratroredBW_FD_187528 | JGI IMG/M metagenome (GOLD analysis project Ga0209700, IMG submission 187528) | Root nodule microbial communities of legume samples collected from California, USA - Siratro red BW (SPAdes) (version 2) | ecosystem: Host-associated > Plants > Roots > Nodule | place: USA...
CGTGGTTTTTACCTTATTAAGAAGGTTTTCCACGCTAAAATTTTCTGGCGTTGTTTTTATATTTACGCTTCCGCAAAGTGCCTATTTTGAGTTCATGGAGGAGGGAAGAAAGAGCGATTCCCAACACTATGCGGACACTGCCTCCTACCTTTCTAATAATACTTCTCTCTTCTCTCAAAGTACAATTTATACATTTTTTTTATATATTACTCCTCTTATTTATTAACTTTCTTAACCTCCCTAATCATAACATGCCTAAACTAAATCTACACTTTAATTATTATTTAATATCTTAAATTTAAGTTAACCACATAGATGATCATGCTAAAGTTGCAGTCTTAGAGGACATAGTTAATGGAGATTGATAACGTCAAAAGGAAATGTAGGTGGGAACCATATGTAGGATATGACGCATCATGCTTTGATGTGGGTCACACAGAAACTAATGGAATCCATCAAATATTCTACCTTCTCATGTGTTGCTCTATCATTCATACCACCTTTTGTTTGTTTTAATACTAGGAAATTCAATTCTCACTCTTTTTTAGTTAATATTTCAAGTTTTAATATCTTCACCAGTAAAATAACTTGGAACGTGTTTAAGTTATATTTCATGGTTTTGAATTAGTTCTATCCAAACCAAATATACTGATAGTTAATACTATATTCTGAAAAGTGAGTTTTACTTTTCACTTTCCTACTTTTTCTATTGGACATTTTAAATATTATTTTTCTTCTTTCATGAGTTCTATTCTAGATACTATCCCTACAATTAACTAAAAAAATTGTACAATTTTACCTTTCTTTTTTCACGAGGTATATATTATGAGTGGGGTCTTTTTTTCATAAATATTTATTTTTCATTCACAAATTCCATTTTAATGTCTTACCTAAGAAACTGAATCCAGGATTATTTAGCGTAATAACTTATTGATAATTATCTCAATCATCATAAAATACCTTGATCTTTTCAAGAATTTATCTCTTTTTAATGAATTAATCTTTTTTTTTAATTTTAATAATTTAAAAAATAGATAAAATAACATTATATCATTACTTAAATGATTATTTTAAATTTAAAATCTAACCAACACATTCAAGAATATTGTTTATAATAAAATGTTATCATAAAAGCTAGCATTTACCCTTTACAGTGAACACTACCGTATTAGTTTAACCAATTTTGAAAAAAACAGACCTTTAAATAATTAAATAAAAAGTAAAAGGAGGTTATTTTTAATAAAATATTAAGTTGACGTTATTAATATCTAAAACACTGTAGCAAAATAAAAGTAAGGATTCTAACTTTTTTTTAAAACTGATAATTGACCGACTTATCATTAAAATCAATAGTCAAAAACTTTTGCAGAAGATATTATTGTATTGCCAATCAAATACTATCAAAGAACGCAAAATGTAAATCATATCGTACTATAATAATATATATGTTCATTTATCTTGCATGATCCTCCATACATTTAGCTGTTGTTATCAATGAAGCATTTAGATTTACAAATTATAACGTCAAGTATAAAAACAAATGATTGATGTAAAAAAATGGTGTTTTATGGTTTAATAATTATTTCTGGAGGCAACATTACATCAAATATCTATCTTCAGAGGAAAGTAACGTTGTATCGATCATACAATTCGAGACGGTCATAATGTGTAAGATATTTTGAAAATGTATCCTGTAAAACTTAACAGCATTAGTTTTGAACATGTTGCTTAAGTTTGCTGTTTATTGTTTTCAGTTTTTCAAGTTTCCTTTTTGTCGAATATGTTCTACCACTGACATAGGATCCGATTTTGAATTTGTTCCATTTTAGATATGATAGATTATACAAATGGGAACAACGAGGTACAAGAGACTTGCACAATGTGACGTTGAACCACAAGAGGGATCCACTTAATTTCAAATAATGTTGCTAATGAATTATTTTTCAATATATTTCAATTTTTGGTGTTATTAAAAAATTAACATGATTAGTGAAGAGCAAAATAAATATGAAACATACCTTTAGCATCATATGCATGGTACGACGCCAACATCATTCATTCGATTAAGGGGACAGTACGCAGCATAATGGAAGTGTGCACTCGTCTTTAGTGAAAGAATATAAGTGCATAATACCAGAAAAAAAAAAAAAAAAAAAGTGCAGAGATTTAATTTACAATGCCTTTTAGTTTAAATTAATGCATGAGCATCAATTGAACTATTGCTGGTCACTGTTGTCACTAGTTGAAAATATCAATATCAAAATACTGGGATTATGCAACTTCTAAATTATTAGTTCCAAACAGGCATAAAGAAAGTGATTTGGAAGTACAAAACAAAATCAAGAAGGTAACTAGCATTCAAGTTGATAGGTGTATAGATTCAAGCTATGTACATTTGTAATTACACATTGCCAACTCTCAATCTTAAAAACAATTAAATGTAATGTGTTAAGTTACCATTGTTTTAACATTGCTTTTCAGAAGGAGTTTTGTTCAATAATGTAATATTTCATAACATAACTTAGGAAACAAACATATGTCATTTGAACTTACCTTCCAACTCAGCTTGAAAAATTAGCCATACAGTAAGACAATGTAATTGCAAGTTAGAGGTTCCAGTTCTCAACATCTGAATTGAACTTAACAAATTAATGTATTGTTAGTCTAAAGTCTTAAGATTAGTTATTAGAAGAATATTTAGATCGTTCCATGACCTAAAGCTCAGTCCTGTGCTTTATATATCCCAGGAAATATATGAGTTAAATTTTTACTAGCATATTGTTCTAAAAAACAAAAAAAGAAACCTAAAAGTGTTTTAACATTAAGAACAAAGAGCAAACCCAAAAATAGAGCTGATTAGATGCTACTTTATGAAGAAAGCAAACACTGCAGCACAGATCCTGTTAATTAAAAGGATAATTATATGCAAACTAATTAACCTGCTTTTTTTCCCTGGCAATATCACGAGCACTGAAAGTGCAACCTGCATATGTGTAATATTAATAACATATTAATATTCCAAACACATCGTGTAAAAGAAAAAGATGCTTACCATGCCCGCCCAACTGAAAAGGATATAGATATATATACATATATATGAGATGTATATATACATGTGTGTATATTATATAACTGAAGAGGTAAAAGATAAATAGTGTTACCCCAAATGTCCACGAAGTAAAAGCATTCAATGATCCATGGTAGTACACAGCGTTCCATCAACGTACAGACATACCTACTGAGCTTTGCAGGTGGTAAGGGGTTTTGCAGTACTGCAAATTCCATAAAGGTAGTAAGAGCACTCAACTCCATCGTTACTGAATATTAACCTCAAAATGGCACAAGACAGGATTACAGAGTGCATTACCAGGCAGGCCAATGGCACCATTATCTATGCTGTCTCAATCAACGAATGGTCTCAACTGCACTTGATTGAAAACTTCCACAAAAACCTGAGGTACTTAACCATTCGTGTTGAACATGACTCAACAGCTACTCGAGTTAATAAAGGTAAATCCAAAAGTGGCTAGTAACTGGGTGATGATCTAATTAACTTGTTAAATAACAGAAAACTAATTAGCATGATAACTATTGAGTAAATTAATAACCTTCTTTGCTCTGAGCATTGTAGAACAGTTGTGTAGTTGTGAGATCCTCACGCAATAGCTGGTAGTATTAGTCATTTATTGCTGCTGCAGCATCATCAAGATTCCCATAGCAAAGGGCTAACTGGTTTGGAGTAATAAGGGACCACCTCAAACAAATTAATGCCCCTAAAGCTTGTGAATCTTGATGATGCTCCACCGGCAAACAGTGACTGGTTTCTTTTTGTTTATTTAGGACTTCATAATTAAACCCTCTCTGTTCTACCAACATCAAGATCACTAGGCAATGAAAAGGAAAGCTTCAAAAATCAAGAAAAAAACGAGTCGGAAAGGAAGAATATCAGAAGTAGAAAAGGAGGAGAGAATAGAACAGACCTAACCCTAACCCTAAATCTAATCTAATTCAATATATGAGGCAAAAGTAAAGGCAAGATAAAGAGGGACAAGCAATATAAGGCCTCAAAGGCTCCTGAGTCCCATGTGTATGTGTAGGCCAACATAACAAACACAAGACCCACTTAGTAGTATTATTCATTGATAAGTCTCTATACAAAAGAAAAGCTACCAAAGTACCTACCATCTATAGTGATTAACTTGTAGAAAGCATACAATTACTGTTGAAAAGTTAAGAAGAAAGCAAAGAGAAAAAAAGCAAGAGAGGCCAAGGAAGAAACACTAGAATCAGAACAGGAACAGGAAGGAAGGTGGGTTGAAGAGAAAGAAGTTAACTGAGAAGGAAGAAAGGGTTTAGTGGTGTATATATAGAGAGAGTGGTGAAGTAGGGATGGTAGAGAGAGAAAGAGAGGGTGTGTGCTTATAAGTAATAAATGAGGAGGAGATTGGTTGGTGCTTAAGATGTGTCAGAGAGAGAGAGAGAGAGGGAGAGAGGGGATGTAACACGTACAACAGTTATACATCGTAATCTTAGGCACCAAATTTACCAAAAACTTAAAACCTCTCTGACCAAGTCCTTGTTCCAGAGATGGAAGCGGAATAATAGCGAGGATGTGTGAGATAGGAAAATGAAAACTTACCCAGTAGAGGAACGAGGTGGCGTTTGGGATTGGAGCAAGTGTTTGCGTCCTCTACAAGCGTTTTCAAAGTGGGGGCCGGAATTGACAGCCCCTGCACCCTTAGCCCACCCAAACTCTGCCCTTTTCTCCTTCCCTAGGGTTTCCTCCTTTTTCTTCATCCCCCATTTCCCCCTTTTGGCCTATTCTTTAGTTTCATTTTCACATTTCTCCTACACCTTACATAAATAATAACCTCTTTTTTTCTTAATCACTCTCTATCTCTTTCACATCATTTATTTCATCTCTCTTCCCTCCAACAAAAAATTGTGTTCATCTTCGCTTAACCATCTCTTCTCAACACTTCTCACTTTTTCATCCAATTGAGTTAGTTAGCCTCTATCTTACAATGTTCATTACTTATATCCAGATTCCAATCCACACTTGTGTTTCCATGTGCTCTTCCATACCATTTGTCATGCTCTAATCTACATATTATATGTTTGGACAAAGAAAAAGTAGTATGCATTATTAAAGCAAAATAATGCATATATAATGGAAAGAACCCAATTGCATCGGTTTATTTACTAATTATTATATAACGGAATGAACATAAATTTATCTTAGAGTTTATCCTCAGATTGAAAATTTTGCTTTCACATGTATATACCAATTCAGTTAAAATAATTATTCCTTGACTTCATCTTTTATGGTCCTTTATTTTCATTTAAAAATTCAAGATGAATTTACCAATTAAAACTGTTAAACTTGTACAAATAAAAATACAGTAACTCTTTAAAACTAATCTTAGAACAACTTAATATAAATAGAAAATGCAGTAGCTCTTTCAAATTAATAAGTAACTTAATCTTTCATCTTTAGATAAATACTGAGGTGATAGGTTAGTATGTGTTTACAGATTGAATCTTTGTAACTATATATGTGTATAGATAATATATGTATTGCGTAATATATTGAACAGGTATTGCTAAAGAATATCATACAACATTCTGAACGTGGGATATGTGCGATAGTAAGCTTATCCTGCTACCTTTACTTCAAGTAGTTATACACATATATATATATAATATTGAACACACGCACAAGTTCTAAAAATCTAATCAAATTATGAGATTGGGATTTTTTTTAATTGTAAGAAAATCCAGAAAATTTTTCAAGAATAGACTTACGTATATATTGCTTTGACTCTTATTATCTCTTGGACAAGAAGAGGAGCCAAACTTTGTTTTAGTTTATGCTTTTCCAATCATAGCAAAGGGATCTTAAATCACTCATTTTCACAGTAATTTTAATTATCCTCTAGTATTCAGATGCCACGTTTAAAAGTGATAGACACACCTAGAGTCTCAAAACAAGATGATGTCCACAGTGTATATCTCTAGTTTTCATATAGACACTTTATACATGGAACAAAATTAAATCAATATACTGCAAAAACAAATATTATTGAATATGCATAACATCTTACTCTGTCATAGTCAGTCATCACCGACCATGTTCCCGCGACAAAATAATACTACAGCATCCCTTGTCATGGTAACAGCCATATACAAACACTGTTTCACGGGACTTTTATGTTTACAAATTAAAGTAAGCGCACACAGTTTTAACTATTGTCAAACTAAAATATTTAAAAACTAAGTGACAAAAAATAAGCAAGAAATAAAAACCGGAAGAATAATGCTAGTCTTAACCATATTTATATAAAAAAAATTGTAAGAATGTAATCTTTTAAAAAATATTTAAAACATTTCTATGATTTAGAGTTTAAAGAATTTATATCATATGAAATTATAAGATTTATGGATTTATAAGAATTTTAAGGATTATGCATTTTAAAAACTATATCGTGAGTTATGTGTATTTTTACCATTTACAGTTAAATGTCCCTTTAATTACTGTTTTACTCTTTAAAGTTATGTAAATCAATGTGAATTTTAATGATAGGATTGATTTTTTTTTTTTTAATGATGGGATTGATATTATGATGAATCATCCAATATTCAAATAACATTTGATATTAGACTACCTCATTATTATTGAGAAGAATAAGAAATTTTATTATTTGCCATACATTGCTGTAACCATATAAATTATTAAACATTCAGATAAAGAAACACAATATTTTTTATATAAGCAACTATAATTTTCATTAAAAACATTATTTACAAAATACAAAAGAATAACTTTTAAATATATATATATAATAAGAAAAAGAATTTATAATAATAGAGTATTTGGAGTATTCTAACCCTTTTTCTTTTTAAAAAAATTGTAGAGAAATGAAGTTATCTTCAAGCATAAGAAATGTGATGTAATGGAGATTATTATTCTAAAATTTTCTCCACTTGAGGTACATCTTCTCTTGCAACAACATCTTCTATTCTCGTATAACACGATCATCGTATATAAAAAAAAAAAGACAGAGAACACTCGCAAACACACAAAAAGGATAAGCTAACTATTTAAGATATACTTAAAATAAAATAATCCATCAACAGGAATTTAAATCAAAGTAATATTTTAACATTTCATAGACACTCACTCTACTTCTAGAAGACTTGTGCATTGAATTAGACTCCGAGGTTAGCATTTATCAAACTCCTTGTAACTGTAAATCATTGAGTTTCAAATTTTCCACTTCAATCTCACAAGGAATATCCTCTAAATTGATCATAAACCATCGTACAACTTACTTATCCAACTTAAAATTCTTATCTATCAAATTATCAATTACAATTACCATGAACACTCTAAATTGTCTTTCTATTTTCAAACTAAAATTTTCATTTCAAAACACTTATATCCACTTTCTTATGTCTTACCAACAAAATTATAAACTTTCCAATTTTCAAAATTAAGTTATCCAAACTAACAATATCAGAAAATTTCTCTATTACCAAATTAAAGCTAAATTAAAAAAATATATATATCAAATTAATTCAACTCATTTCATGTTCAAAATCAGTCCAGACCTGTCAATTGAAATAACACACAATGTCTCAAGCACAAACACATTCACTTTTCAAAACCTAAATACTCAAATTGAACATAAAACACAACACCTTAATAACTCCTAACTATATCAGAAATTATAGATAAATATGTAATACAAACACATTTAGATCACCTAATTTGGATACTATAGAGTGACTCAAGAGTCAGTTTCCCTTACCAGTCTAAGAGAATAGTCACCTATAAAACATTCCAAGCTACAACTTGTAAGGATAATTCAACCTGCAACATATAGTTTTAATCAATGATGTGAACCTACTCTTAGGATCTAAAAGGAATAAAAATCATTCTTGATGCCTCTAAGATTACATGTACCAAAATGCACACATATTTTTTTTCTAAGAAAACCCTAAATTGCTCAAGAAGATGAAAAATTTGAACCTACCTAAACTAAAATTGTGATATGTTTAAGTTGGTTGTACTCTATACCGAGAATTTGGATAGTGCTTTTGAATCTCTAATCTGAATCAAGAAAAAAAATTCTTAGAGAGAGAGAAGAAACTAAGAAGGAATTTGAGATTTTTGAAAAAGAACAAAGAAAACTGAAAAAGAATTTTTGGAAATTTTTAAGAGAGATAGGTAGCAGCTTCTTTTTGTTTTTGTTTTTTTTTTTAAAAAAAAAAGCCCTAAACCCTTGAAGTTGCAATTACCAATTAAAAAAAAATCTCATTTCATGAAGTTTTGGTAATTTTGTACTTTTCCAAATAAAAATATTAATAATTAATTTTTTTTTCTTTTTCTTGTTTTTATAATGAAATTACTAATAGTTGCATTTTCAAATCAATGACTTTAAATTATCGAGTCTAAATCACATTGTTAAAAAGCAATCATAATAGTGTTATGGTTTACGAAAACTATTTAGAAAGTAAAATAAAGATTAGAATTAGTCATAAAAATAAAAATAGAAAGAAGAAAATTCTTACATTCATTTATTAAATATATAAGATAATAGTAATTACAAAAACTCATAAATTGATTGTAAAAGATTATAATTCAGAATAATAATAAAAATAACTATCTACAGGTGGAAAAATATTTGAAAAAAAAAAACAGAACTTTACTGTTGATATTAAGAAAAATAAGAATAAAATAAAAAAAAATTCCTTATATTTATGCAAGAGTGTTTTATGAAAATGGTACATTCAATTAGAAAGTCACACAAAATCCTTAAAAATCCAACCATTTAAATAATCTATCTTGAATACCAATTGTTTTTAATGTTTTAAAATCTGTTGAATACCACAAAAAGTTTTATTGTCCTAACAAAATTTGTGATAATTTTAATTGCATGTCATAAAAAAAATTTGAAAATTTTAATTCAATATTACTATATTTTTTGTAAAAAGATTAAAATCCCAACCAAAATATATTATATTAATCCAACTTTATCATATTATTACATCATGAAGATGAATTATACAAAATAACATAAAACAAGTTGAATACCAAAATTAACCATATTAGGAATGACATTTTCTCCATAATTTATAATTAGTTCTTTTGTTTAATTTTCTATTTCACTTATTTGTATACAATTTTTTTATGTAAAGATACACATTTTAATTTATGATTTATTTTATTTCTTTAAATTTGAAATTGAAAGAAAAGATCTAAGTCGTATTGATGTCTATAAAAAAATTTAAAAAATTATATATATTTGTGACAAATAAACAATAAGTAGATGTAATTATTTGAATCATTTGAAGTTTAAATCATTCTCTAAAAGTTAGATTTTAAATTGTATGATATCTTATTTGATGTTATTAAATTAGACTATTTTTCATAATAGGTATCAAATCTTTATATTTTGTTTTGTCTAATTTGATTGAAAAATATTTGTCATCTTTTTTTATCATGGATTTTACTTAGTCTTCCATAATTTTGTATCTTTTTTTTTATTAATAATATATTTTATGTCATGACATGTTGATTTTTAAGGTGTCAGTCTAGTTAAGATGTCAAAGTTTACAGTAATTTACTAACATGAATTTTATAGAAAAAAAAAAGTCATTATCTAAACCTTAAACCCCTAAATAATATTATAAGTACATTGATTTTAAAATATCTTTAGTTATACGAATTGAAACAACATAAAACTACTGCCATGAAAAAAAAGAAATTCTATAAACTTCATGAAAATAAATAAATAAATTATATAAACTTCATTCAGATACTGAAATCCAATTTGGACATAAAGAGGATCAAATAAAGGCTACATGTTTTTACTATGTTGAAAGAGAGAAAGAAAATAGATCGAAGAGATGCTTGAAAATGGTGTATATGTGGATTACATATCAGAGTTCATTTTATACAAACTAATGACAGTAAATTTATGATATGATTTATCTATACATTATGTTTTAATAAATCTGATATTAATCAGACATTCGTATAATCCTTATAAAAGAATAATAACTAAGAAGTCATATAAAATATTCTAAGATTGTATATTTGTGTACTACTTATAATTTTAACATATTCTGCAAAAGTACCTAGCTTTGTGAAATAAATTCGTAATTAATTAACTAATTAACATCTACATGTCAATATTTTAAGGCTTAGGGTTTATTAAACCTAAGAAGACTTTATAAATACACGTGTTTTATAAAAATACAAAATTTATTCTAATTTAAAATATTAATATTATACTTATAAAAACTATTGTTGAATTTTTTAAGAACGGATTTATGTTATAAGAAAAAGGTTTTATAAAGAAACTATTGATGACTTTAGAAACATTGTTTATTCCATATTTTATAATCATTTGCGAACAAAATAAAGTTATCCATTCTATATTTAATGATAATTTTATAAATAAGACAGTAGTTATTAATAATGTTACCACAAATTTTTAATGTAATATTTTGTTTTAATCTTGACTATAAAATTTTCCAATCTAGCACATTCTGCTAGAAACATATAGTTATTGGTGTAAGTCATGATTATTTGAAGATGGGTTCTAATGATGGTCAAATTTTTTCAGTAAAAGTTTTCAAACCCTAATCGATGGATCCATCATTATAATATGTGGTTTTCAATGTTAAATAATCGTAATTCTACGCGCAATCCCTCGTACATGTGCTAGACATTATCATCTTCGTTTGTATTTTTCTTCTATTTTAATTTAGGTTAAATTTTTAGATATTATCGTCAATCATTCTCTTTATAATCTTTCGTTATATGTAAAAAAAAAAAAAATAAAATGATAGTTATATGATAGTTCATAATCATAATAGAAAATATTCATAACACAATAACTAATATTATAAAGATATAAAAATAGAAACAGTGCAAATGTCAAAAATTGTATAACATAAAAATCTATACTAATAAATAAGATTAAAAATTAAGAAGCCTATAAAAATAATCAAAAATAATAAAAAAAAAAGTAATCTAAGACTATGTTAACTATCCCCATATATTATAAAAGTTATTAAATTAGGCTATTCATGTCCATATCATGTAGTAAATTGCTTTGAAGTCAAATACTTGTATAAAATACTGTAAGACATAATAAATTTAAATTAGTACATAAATTATAAATAATTTACTTAATAATAAATTAGTGAAACCTAATTATATTATCTCAAGATTATTCAGCATTCACTCACAGAATTGTAATAATATTTTTTTAAAATAATTGTATTATTTATATTATTTTTACTTTAAAATTGAGAATTAGAAAATCTTATGTTTTAATTTTTGTAATACTTCATATTTTATTTAAATGAACTTTGAATATTAAAAAATAAAACAAGTATTTTTTAAAAAAAAATTAATGTGACTAAGTAAATGAAAATAATAATAAAAATAAATAATAAGAAGAAAACAGAAAAAAGAAAAATAATTAATTATAAAAAGTATTAATTAATTATAAAAAATAATTATGAAAAAAATTATTATTTAAAGAAAATTACTAAAGAGGTAAGAGGTAAGAAAGAAAAAGAAAAAAGAAAAAAGAAGCTAAGAAGACAATATAAGATGAGAAGAGATAAGGATTTTCTTTTCCTTAAATGAATGTAATTATGACTTAAGAAAAATAAAAACAATGTGATTTATAAATAGATGGAGTGAAAGAGAAGATAAAAAATATGAAAGATAGGTAAGATTACTCAGCTTCACATTCACCTTATTTGGGCCCAATTACATATAGAAAGCTTTGTTGGTTGAAAATACACAAGAATAATGTTCAATGTAAATTAGTGGGAAATGTATAAATTAATTATGTCAAATATAATTCATATTACTATCTCAACACGATGAAAAAATGCCATTAAATACAAATAATTAAAAAAACGAGATAAAAAATGCACCTCATATACAAAGGAATAGTGATCGTATCATAAAAGAAGTCGTTAAGAATGAAACAAAATGAAAAAAAAAAAAAAATATTATGAGTATCTTCTCATCCCCGAACTTCCCTTTCATAGGAATTTTTTTTTCTTAATTTTCTTTTAAAAAATTATATCTCCGGTAATCAATTTTCGATTTCCATTAAATATACCTTATTGCTTTTACCGTTAAATCTCATAAGATCTCTACTATATGTTTACATCTTTGCACACATCTCAATGAATCAAACGTAAAATAAAAGATTTGTTAGATTTCAACTGTTTTACAAATACCCTAAACCAGCCGTCTTTACAAATAATAAAACTTAATTCCTGATTAACTAGTTCATCTTTTTTCTGCTATAGAAGTTAAAGGAAAGGGTTTCTTTGCTCTCAACGGAAATCAAATTGGAGAACTCCTAATTGAAAGATTGATCAACACTAGTTGTGCCTGTTCACTTGTACTGAGTTAAGAACAAGTCCTTTTGTTTATATGTTTACTCATTTTTATGAAGAAATTGCCGAGTGGCCAAATAAAGCATACCCCACCGAAAGTAGTGTTCAGGACTAATAATGCATTTTTAACTCAACTGGGTTCCACAACCCTCAATCTTTTATCATTTCATGCCACGTATCAACTTCAATAATAGCTCCTTCTCTTCCGCAAAATAATTACAAAATATTTTATAACTCTCAATATATATAATGTTTTTACTCAAGGCGTGCTGCTAGTTTGCATCACATATGAGTGTGATTTTGACTTAATCGAAGGATCAAAACTTGTAAAAATACTTCTAAATATTATCGAAAAGTCAAACACTCTAATGGTGCAAATTATTCGGATATTATTAAAATAATTACATGTCTCAATAGTGTCATAAATTATTTTCAGTCTCCCTTTCTAGATGATATGGAGCCATTGTTATGTCTGAGATTATTTTTACTTAGAATCATTTTAAAAAGTTATTCTTTTTTATAATATTTAAACTTGTCTATATCATATAATAAAGAATTGGAGGTTGAAATGACTTTAATTTGACTCAAAAACTACTAGTAAAAGTGAGGAGCCAGTAGTGCAAGATTGAGGGATTCGCTGCATGTCCTTATTCACATCACTGGTCAAAGCAGTGTGTCTATCTATGATTTATGACCAATTGGAATTTGTTACTTGAACAGAGCATAGCAAATTTTCATCACATGAATATTTTTTTGCCTGTTAGGGAATAATATCCTGAATAAATAAGTGATTGTGAGCGGCAACAGAGTGACCCTGCTTTCTGCTTTTCCAAAAGTTGCTATTACATGTCTCTGCACTTTTTTCATGTGAATGTTTAAGATTTTTTCTTTTTCTCAAATTTCAGTCCTAACCTCTGCAATAAAATATTTCTTCTGTTATTTTATTTTTTAAAACAGGTGTAAATAGTGTAATGTTGGAACAAGTAGCTAAATCTAAGAATGTAGTTAAAATATAAAATATAAGTTGATTAGTTGATAGGGGTAGAGTTATGTAGGCTTAGGTGAGAATTTGTTTGACAGATAGTGAGAATGTTCTGGTTGAGTATTTGATTTGCCGTAGGCAATGACAATCTGCAACAACAGTGAAGTAACCCCCACAGGTTTCATCGCAGGACGTGACTTTGATGTGACCAAATTTGTACGGAAGCAAATAGAGAGAGTTAAATGAAATCCAAAGACAAGCGTTGAACATGGGGAAGTGGATGGATCCTATTCTTCCACACACAATCATCTTCCTCGGACCTACCTTTGCTTCTCACAAATCTTAATAAAAATATTAACGTTTTAATCATTCACTTCTTCAACAATCGCAAGTGCCACCTCTTCTATATCCTATGTAATCTTCTACACTAGGCTAGGTGCTAAATTAAACTATTCCAATTTCTTTGACTTTCAACTTTCAATCACCTTTTCGTTCATCTCTAGTGACCTCATTGCTCATTTGTTACTTTTTTTTTGTTAATTCAACTTAGGCTTTTGAGAAGTTTTTAATTGAAGAAGGACAATTGACATTAATATACTTTTGGCCACCCCCGGTTTCAAATGGCCAGTTTGCATCTGGTTTTGGAGCATTTCCTTTATTTGTACATTTTCATTTTATTTGTATGATTTTGAGAAATTAAAAAGAAGAAAAAGGTAATCATGTATATATTGTTTATGCAGTTATGTTGTCTTTACAATAGTGTCTCTGTAATACAAAAAAAGTAAAGAAAAAGGAGAGAGCGGAAATCCAAATAAAGAAAGACGGTAGGATGAACTAAAGTTTGAAAGATGAATAAGTTATACAAAAACTAGGGGTTGGGTATTATTTAAAACGAACAAACTTTAATTATAGAGGATTTATGTCCATCACACCAAGAGTTTAAACAAAAAATCAATGCTAAATTTTTAAAGATAATATACTTTTCGTCAAATAATGTTTATGATAAACATTTACAGTAATTAGTGTTGATGAAATGAAATTATGTGTGATTATATAGTTTTATTCTCATAGGAAATTGTTTCCCAGAGATGGTCTGCCATATTTTGGTGATTTTCAAGTTACTTGTCAAGATAACCAGCAAATTGAATTATAAAAATATGTATAATTTGTTTTGATTATCAATTGAGTTTAATAATTGGGTTTTAAAGGTTTTATGTAGTAAAAGAAAATATTGTTTATAGACTATATTTGGTTTCAATTTATAACAAAAAAGCATTATTTATATATCATTTACTGATAATCTAAAAAGAAAAAAAAAATAGTAAAGAGATATACAGCAGCCTAAAATAAGTTAACTATACCAATAAATTTAACATAATACTTAACCCGACAGCTAAATATATTATGAGAATGAAATTGATTGATGAGAAATTCGTAACTAAAGTTTAATGATTAGTTGCACGTAGTAATAAGTAAGTTGTTGATTACTAAGATTATATATGTGAATTTCATTCTTTATTTTAATGTGAATCAAAAATAATAGAAATTTAATTATTAAAAGCAAGTAAATATTAAGTAAAATGTTAAATTTAATAGTATATAGATTAAATTTCACTTATCTTTATGATCTTAATCGACATTATTTATTTTTTCTTCTATTTATATCATTGAATCGATTAATATCATTAATTATTATTCTTAAATATTCAGCTCAGCTCAACAGGTAATTATTATAACAAAACACATAATTCAACTATGATTTTCCAACCATAAAAGTATTTAAAAACAAAGATAGAGAAAAACAAAATACATATAAACAATCAAAACTAATATAAGAGTTGGATGGTTACCTTTAATCCATTTAGAGATAAATTAGCTAAACATGACGACAAAAAACCAAAATATCATGAAGATCACATAAGAGACTATGAAAATTTTTCTTTTTTAAGCTTTCCCCATGACTTTAATACAGATTATCATATTGAACTTAAAATATAAAGATTATCATAAATATTGTCTGAATTTGTCTCTGTTGATAGAGAAAATTTAATTTGACAAAAAATAAACATAAATATTAATAATATCCAACTTTTAAATTGAATATTGTTATCAGAATGAATATTTCATATTGTATTCTTTTATATATTTAAGGTACTAAGAATTCTTTAATTTATTTAATATTTTATTTTAAACTTTATGTAATTATAATTTTTTATTGATATTTTGAATTGAAGAGAAGACAATATATACACTTTTGAAATCAAATTATTGATAATTTATATGTATTTTATTCTGATTTTTTTACACTTCTTTTGTAAACCAATACCTAATCAATATTTGAGTTGGTACAATTGTATATGTTTTTGGGATGAGGGTGGAGATGCAAGATAAACTTTATATCCCTCAAATATTAAAGAGAGATGGAGATGGAAGATGCATATAAATTTTGTCAATAAAGACATGTCTTAAAAATAGGCATTTAGCAATTAACCAATTTTGTATGCATTGGTATCATCGACTAGTCCATGTTAATTTATTACCAATTTTTAAATTAATTTTTAATTAGAGTAGTTTAGAGTTGGTTAAATGGATGCTTAAGCGTTTTTATTTCATTTAGTATCGTTTAAACCAATGGCAGATAAAATATATTTTAATATTAATTTAATTCGTTTTAGTTTAACTAATGCTAATAACAATAATTTTAAAAATAAAGTTTGTTGTGAAAAATGCCTTCATTTTTAACAAAATAAAATATAGGAAAAAGACAAAAGAAATATAATGGAGGATGAAGATGAACGTGAATGAAAAATATGAGTGTAGACGAAAGAGATAAATCTGGTTAAAAAAAATATATATATGTGAATGAAGGAGATGAGTATGAATAAAGAAAATGTGTGTGGATAAAAATGACTATGAAAATACTTTAATAGAATGTTAGAGAGAAAAACTATAAATAAAGATATTTTTTATCTTTAAATTTGAGGCTTTAGATTAAAAATAATGTACAGATTCTATTCATTATTACCAAAATACCCACATTCATAATATATAAATTAATGTTAACTAAATTAACGCTAACTTAAATGAATATTAAAAATAATTTATATTAGCATGCTAACTTAAATAAATAAAATTAATATTGCTTAGTCAATACTAATTTAAAAAATATAAATATTAAAAATAAATAAGATTAATGTCAATTTATCATGGTTAATCTTATTTATTTTTAATATTTATTTTAGCTAATACGGGTTAAGTAGTTTAACATTAATATAAATATTTTATTTATTAAAAAATTAAAAATAATCATTACGTTAGAATTAGTTAAAACGATTATATTAGCGTGCAATATCAAGAGAATTTTATTAGTATTATGTAGAATAAATATTTATTTGCTAAAAATAGTTAATGTTGATTTAAATTGGTTAAAACGACTGTATCAACAATTAAATTATTTAAAAATATTTTTATGCTTTTTAATTTTTTTTAAAATCAACCTTTTGCATTTCATTTTGTAATATTTTTATCTAACTCCTAGTATTTAAGGAAACTTATGAAGAATATGAAGCGATATAGTTAGCGGTCTTTATTAATTAAGTTGTCAATTAGTGAGTGATGTAAATATATGAGTAATTTGTATAGGTTTTAGCTGTAGGTTTAACATGCGTACAGGTAAATGAATAATGATTAGGAAAATTTTAAGATAAATGGATGTATATCTCTAACCAATAGCCACGGTTTAATAGTTATGTGAAAGGCATATCTTGAAAAGAATATACGATTCAGCAGTGGCAATGCGCTAATCAACAATTTATAGATTGATAAACTATAATTAAGGAAATCTACTCGGTGACAAATGGATTATTTATTGTTCGCCATTTTTGTAACAAGGGTGCGTGAGTATGCACTCATCATGTCTACTTAGAGTCTTAAACTAATCATATACAGATAAACTATGTTGACATCTTTTTCCCAGTATTTTAACCTTTGTTTGGCCTTGTACAAAGAATAAGAAAAAAAAACATTTTATTATTCAAATGATATATAAAAATTAACCTTGTTTTGCTAGAAATAAAAATAAAAAATATTATATTAAATAAATTTTATATTGCATTAATTTAATAGATGCCAACAAATTAAGTTTGAATCATATTGTTAATATGATAATTTTAATTAATAATAGATAATTTGAAATTATTATAAAATAAACAAACTTACTTATATGTTATGATTAAATAACATACTGTAAAATATTTTTATATTATATGTGTGTATATATATATATATATATCACAAAAATAATTTTTTTAAAAAAAGAAACAGCTAATTTAATAATAATCAATGAAAAATAAATTTTGATTTTAATAAAATTCCATATTCTTTTTAACTTAATTATTTTGAAAACCTGAATCGAATGCACATGGAAAACTAAAACTGTTGTCTAAATTAAAAAGAATGCTGGTGACATCATTTTATGAAAAGTGCATAGAATGAAATTTTGTATTCTAGTCTTCATTTTTTGTTTCTTGACCTCTTTTACACAGGTCTATTCTTTGGTCTTCTTCAACAGTTCAATCAAGGAACCTCTACCGCTCGGGCCCTCCTCTCATTATTTTTTGCTGTTGAATAGTATAGTTATTTTCAATTTTGCATCCAACCTCTTTCCCCAAGTGATCGTAATCTGGTGAAATCTTATTCTTTTTGTCAATTGTCTAGTGATAGCAGGAAAAAATGTGGGTTGAAATCAAAATTAAATAAGGTGCTAATAAACAAAATACTAAGTAGTTGTGGTTGTACATCAAGTATTATAGATGCTTTGTATATTCTGGTCATGTAGGTTAGCTTGTTAATAACATTTTACATCCACGTAGATAAAGTTTCAATCTGTGCTGAGAGAGCAGAATTTAATGGTGCACTATTTCATTAATTTTTCTGCCTCCATGGTTGATTCAAGAGGATGATATTTAGGTAAGTTATTAATGGTTGTTTGTTGTAATTGGAGTATATTGACAAGATTCCTGGGACCACAGGCTACGTTACTAGAGAAAGTTACAAGCTCTGTGGTGGGGTCATGTTCTTAAAAAATGTAAATTATTCTTTTGGTACAATGGCTTATATTTTTGCCACCTGCGAAAGATGAATGAGGAATGCTAGTCTTTCATTCCGTGTTCTTTTGCTGTAAAAAACTTGTGAAAGCCAGAGGAAACGTCTTCAGTTTTTGGCCAATTCACTTTTTCTGCCACATTTTTCTTACGTTGTTGATTGTTCCCTCCTTAACCTGGTCCCACTTGTGACTTTACGTCCAAGATCATATGCATATATGCATACACACATACTCTATCAGAATAGAACACTAGGGAACCGCAGCAGACAAAATAATAAGACATTTTCTTAGATTCAAATCGCAGTGCAATTTTACTGCCACTGGGAAATGGTCAAATCAACTCTCATCATCACCACCCATCACCCATCAACCATCACCACTCTCCCATTTGGTCACCACTTGAATTATGAATCTAAACAAATATCAGAAGAAGAAGCAACTACAATCATATATTTTGCGTTTCGTTGCATTGCATGTCATCATCATCACCATCATCTCATATGCACTTCATGCATGTGATCATCCGCAGTCACTTTCTAACCATAAATATCCACTCACTTTCACACCCTCCCCCGGTTTTTCTGGTTCACACTCATAAATTCCAACGAGAGATCTTCTTCCCACTCAATTAATTACTCCTAGGACTTGTGGACACACACACAGAGGAAAACTATTACATGGTCTTATCGTGCTGATTAAACTTTTGATCAATTTTTATGTCATATATAAAAGATTGCAAAAGAACCTAACTAATATATAGGTTGAGTTATTTTTTTTTTCTTTTAATCATGCTTTATCTATCTGTAAAACTTGAACACTGATGCATATAAAGAATCTGAAGATTAAATTGAATTACATATCACGTATCACGTAATATTTTTTTTGCATGTAAGAGGTGGAGGGTCCTTTACCTCAAGGACAACAGCCCCACACTAGGAGGAGGCAGAGTTAGTGTCTATTAACTCAACACTAGTAGTACCACACTACTCAGATTCCCACAAGTTTATTAAAATCCAAGCTTTCATCCTCGTTCTGATGGGATGGATTTGATTTGTTTGGGATGAACACGACAACCTAAAAATTCTTCACTACATAATTCACACTGATGTAGTAGCCAGCCTGAGCTGACTCACAGAGACTATCCTGCTTGTACAATGGCTCAATCTTACAAACACGTAAATCACTTCCCATAGCCACAAACTTACATGTGGATAAACGGGTGCTTCACCCTAACCTCCACAACCTTCAAGATACTATTTCCAACCACAAAATGTTACTCTCTTATTTTGGAACTTTGTTTTCTTATGGCTACCCAGCTAATTCATACTGTACAATTACATTTACCATCTTTACACCCAGTATATAGATTTTCTTACATTGTGCTGGATAATACTATATTTTGTATCATGAATAAAAGTTAAAACCTCTGTTAACATGTTAGTAACTTGCACTACTATAAGTCAGAACGTAATAAAATTCAAGCTGCCAAGCTATTTCTAACCTTGCCAATTATATAAATTTAATAAAAGACATTGAATCTCTTTGTTTACATAATTATAGCAAACTTAGCATTTGCGTGCGTTTCTTATATTGCTGTCTGCATTTGGGTACTTGCTACATTCTCTTAGCATTAACTTGTTCACAGTCATGATTAAGTGGTGCTTACCAACTAATTTCATCATTCATATATGCAAGAGCAACATCAACAATTATTGTTTTATTTTCAACCCCATTTTTTACACACACATGAACATTTCTTGAATGAAGTTAGAGATGGCGTGTACATAAACACATACAAGTAAAAGTAGCTAAAATAAGGGAATATGATGAGTAGGGGCCGGACATTGAAGTTTTCCACTTAGAGTAAGCTAAGATGCAATGCAAATTAGTATCTGATGTATTGTGTGCATAATTAATGTAGACATATCTGTGTATAGTAGGTTGTTTTGCTCAGCGAAATTTCTGGGTTATGTTTGATGTGTCTTTTCATATATATATAATTATCTAGAATAAGTGTCACGCCGAATGAAGTGAAATGGGATTACTCCGGTTTTTGAAAAAAAAAAAAATGGAAAAATTTCTTCTATATTATTATAACGGGTAGAAGATTTTTTATTTATGATTTTGGATAAGTTATACTTTGTTGACACAACTTTCTTTAGAAGAAGTTGTATTGGAGTAAAATAACTTTACATTGACTTCGTATCATGGACGATTTTGATTCAAGATTTTGAAAAAAAGAAATTGTTAACAATGAATAACTGAAAATTAACTACTGAAAAAATCATGCATGACGCCGACTTCAGCGTAAAATAAAAATAACTAAAGTTGGTAGGTTACAACCATATACGATTTCAGTTGTTTTTATTTTATACTAAAGTAGTGTTTTTTTTATACTACTTCAATTATCCTAATCAAGTTTTTAATTAAACTCACACTTACAATGTATAATTTTTTTTATCAAAATTTTGAACTAAAGTGGTTCATAATCCTAGTGTACGACCTGATTCAAACTAAAGTCATCCTACACCAATAAAACTTCTTTCAAACAAAATCGTGCTAACAAGATAAGATTTACGCAAAAAAAAAAATTATTCTGATAATAATGAAGAGAAATCACACTATTTTAGTGAAAAAAATCATTACTTACAACATAGAAATCTATCATGAGATACGATGATAATATTATACATGTTAAAGAGTTTAATTATGGTCCAATCATATGATATTTTTCTATTTTTTAACATAAATTTATATACACTTCTCTTAATAATCATGTTTTACTACTCAATATATTGTTTTCTCTCTTTACATGATGAGATGGATGATATAGCTATTATAAGTATCTATCTATTCCAAAGAATTATTTTCTTTTTTCTTAAAGCAACTGTACTACATAGTTAATTAATATATTGTAGTTTGAATTATCAGTTCTCTGTTTAAATTATACAAGTTTTATTTAGAGAACTCTATAGATAAATTAATCACTCTGAATATAAGTACATTATTCTTCTTATGTGTATAAAACTTTAAAATAAGATATATATATATATATATATATATATATATATATATATATATATATATATATATATATATAATCTTTTCTTATATATATAAAACTCAAAATTCTTAAATTAGAATATTTAAACTTCAAGAACTCGCATAATTTCTCAGATGCTTTAACTTCAGCTTCACTATGTGTTCAAGTACATGGTACCATCATTGCAGTTCAAAGATACATGGTAAGCTAATAATATATAAACATGTCAACATAAAGTACTTATTAAAAATAACTATCCTTACTATAAGATAGAGACAAAGTACCCTTAAATTGGAAAGTATAATAGTACATATCAAACTTGCAATTTCAATATTAAGTACCAATCTCTATTACAAACTTCACACATGAATTCTTTTACCATACATAAAACCTACATATGAACTTATCGTTCTCCAGAAGACTTGTATTAAAATGGCTACTACTAGATACTAACATTTAACCCAATACACAAGACTTAGATTACTAAAAAAGTCTAAAAGTAAGGGTCAGGGTAATTACTTATACGCCCACACATCCAAAATTGAGTATCTACAAGTGAGCCTCAATGTTTACGAACCCCCTCATCAACTTCTCACTACCTGATATTGTATTCTATGTAACTTAGATTATTAATAAATCTTGACATCTCTGTTAAAACATGAATGTCAAAACAACTCATATATTGTTTCAAATATATGGTCTTAATTTTCATCATTTATAATAGCATACCTCATTCAATTCATAACATCAAAACATGTAAGGATATATCTCACATTAAGACATTAGTTATTTACTAAGCATTCAAATATCCACTAATCTCACAAATTCAATTAACATAAAATCAGTCATTCTATTAAACTATACAAAAAAAATTATTATCACTACTAGATAACGTTACAAATTAAAATCACATTTCATTTCAAAATCAAATATTCTAACATAGTGTATTATACCAGAATTTCATGACTAACATTTTTTTTCAAATAGTTCCAACACACATTATAATACCTCTAAAATATAGAAATCTAAAATAAGTTATTGAAATAGAATCAAATTTCAATAAATAAATAAATATATATATATATTAATATATAAGTAAAGAGTAACGTCAATTTATTTTACTAACTGATTTAGTGAGCTTAAGTTAGATTTAAATTACAATAATTTAATAAATTTTGTGTGGATATTCCAATTTTAAAGTATAAAAAAAGTAAAAGATTTTCATAATTTAGTGGAGCCTCAATTTAATCATGAAAGGTGGTGTGTGTGATCTGAAGTGATTAAAAACAAATTGTGTATCTTTATAACAGTAAATGTGTCTAAACGTGACATTTACAGATCAATGGAACCCAATGAGTAGAGTTAAGTGAATCCACAATGTGGAGTCACTTGTAAAAGTAATTGATGAGTTAACAATATATGATATAGAGACGAAAATGGGCAGAAGAAACCAAAATGGAGAGATTGGAATTTAAGAGTTGAGTGTAGATGCTACACATAAGGAGAACAACAATCTCACTGTGGAAGCTGAAAAAATGTTTTCTAACAAATAAAGAGTGATGAAGGGTGGAGTGCCACTACACTGAAATTGGAGACTCTAAGCTGAGCATTCTGGAAGAGCACTTCGGTCATTTACAGTGTCACTTTGAGTTGTGGCATGCATGTGATAATGATAGAGAAGAGGACCGTCACAGGGTGCTTTTTTTTCTTTCTTTCTTATGGCAATAATTTTCTAAAGTAAAAAGTTGTTTGACATGACAGGCCAGTAAAAGGTTGTTTGGAGCAACGAGGATTCTTGCGTTTGCTTTAAAATGCGTGGATAATTTAAATTTCTTGACGTATAATCAAGGAGAAGATTTTAAGAAAGAAAGGAAAGACCATGTACCATATTAACAAAAGGTTCTTAAAAGGAAGAAAAAGTGGCAGAGAAAAAGTAATATAAAACAACTTAGTAATTTATTTGTAAAAGTTTGCGGAAAAGGTGCAACTCTGTTAATTTAGTTTTAAATTTTAAACAATTAAAATAAAATCTTTTGTAAGTAACTTTGGGTATGTTTACTTTTAACAGTCATGCAAATGGAGGCTTGTAGTTCAATATATGATAGTTTAAAATAATTTTATACTGGTGCTAATTGTTAAACTCTTCTTACAACTGAACGTTTATAAACTAATTTCTATTTTTAAAATTACTTAAAAATAATTTCTATTCTTTATACTAGAAACATTTTTTAATATGTAACAAGTTTACCTTTACTATTTTATAAATTAATAAAATTTAGTCTTTCTGCCAATTATTATTTTTTACTTAAATCTCAAATTATTAAATCTCAATTTTCAAAAAGTGAAATTGATTAAGAAAAAAAAATTAAGATCCCGTGTTAAGATTCTCTTTATGATAATAAGATGAACAGTATATAAAAGAAAAAAATTATAAACTCATTACTTTTAAAATTTTGGATTTGAGTTTGTGCTAATCTCTTACATGGAATATTCATTACTGGTTGATATTAGATTTCCTTTACATTTTTTCTTTTAAGATCCTCACACTTAATATTATTTTAGTAATAAATTTTAAGTGAATAAGAAATGAAACTTAATACTTTATCTCCATAATAAAACCATTTTCTAATTGTGGAATTGTTGTCATATTGAAATTTTGACGAGCTTGAGAATTATAAATTTATATTAAATTAATTAAAATTTAGATTTGATAAGTATAATCAACTATACTTGAGTGTCATTGTTTTTCTTCTTCATTTAAGTGGAGGATTCAAGAAAGAAGATGTCAATAAAATTTATTTGGATTGTTTGAATTGTGGAAAAAATTGTAGAAATTATTAGATGATTTACATTTCAATCCATATAAGAAAAGTTAATATTAAAATGTGATGATTTTGAGATAGTATGATTATGTGAAAAGTTGGATGTAATGTTTTTAGTGATATGTAAGTATGTTTGATATTTTTTGTGTATACTAAAACAATGGAAAGTATATGAAGTTGAGAGTGAAAGAAAATTCGTTGTTTTAGCTATTTGGAGTAGCTTTTAGGTTAAGTATCCCTATAATAATATCTTATCGTCCAAATGAGACTCAAACAATATTTAATCATTACATTCACCATTATATTTTGTTCAAACGAAGATGTGTATAGCTTAAACAATTACTTGTATTTTGAACAACTGATATTAAAATATAAAATTATGGAATGAAATAAAAAGAAATAAAGTTATAAATAATAAAACTAAATTACTGAAAGAATTCATATACTATACAACTATTCGAAACTGGTTATAACATTAAATTCAATTGTGAAGCTTTTTGACTTTTGAAACCTGAAAAAGAAAACGACTCCTAACCAAAATGGATTATCATTTATAACACTATATAAACAATTTCCCCATCTAGTTTACATAATGAAAAAAAATCGATATTAAAAAGCTACAAAACAAAAAAATAATAAAATACAGCAAAATATACCGAGAAAACAGAAAACTAATAATAAGACATATTTTTAGTTATAAAAGTTATAAACGGCGCAATAATAATAATAATAATAATAATAATAATAATAATAATAATTAAATAAATAAATATGTTTCGTATATGAAACTTATAAAATCTTTATTCTTTATGAAAATGAGTTACTGAACAATAATTAATTATACTTATAATCTATCAGAAGAATCAATTATCACGCATGAAAATGCAAAAGGAAAACAGAGAATGGAAAAGAACATGGAGATCAAAGATGATTCTTTTCACATGTGGTCAAAGTCTTTGATCATCATAGATATGATAATGGAACAAATCTAAAGTTCTCGAGTGACGGAAAAGACTAAAAAATTTATGACTAAGACAGAACATAATTAATTTAGGTACTCACATTGTAATTAACCATATCTTCTTAGGTCATACAATTTTAGTCTCCAATGTGAAGATTTTTAGTAAAGGTCCTGCTAATTTAAAATTTAGTAAAAATATTTGTCTACTATATCATATACTCGTGATCTGCAGAAGAAAAAATAAAAGAAAATTATTGTATCAAAAGCATAGTAAATTCATATTTAATAATAAAGCATACTAAATCACTAGGACTTCGTTTCCTTCCGTGTTTTATTGTAGATGGAATGGAGGATTAAAAACTTTTTTTTTTTTTGGCATGCAATCCCTGGGCTACTTTTGTAAAAATTGTAGCTTTGAATATATTTTTCCCACCAAGTTTTACCATTGTTTGCATAGCATGTTCAATTTTATATAAAAAAAACAAGGGTAATTTAGACATTGTAAGAAAAACCCTAAAAACCTTTTTTACTAGTACTTTCATATATATAAACATAATCTACTCATTTTTTCACTCTAATTTTTTTTTTCCTTTTTTCACCTCACCCTTTTCATCACCCTATTCAATAAAGGGTAAAACAGTCTTTTAGTATATTTCCGGGGGCAAGTTTTCAACATCTTCTTTTTACTTCACTAATATATTGGGCCGATCTTAGTTTGGGCTACGCTTTGTGTTCTTCCCTACTATTCGGGTTTACTTAGACCCCTCATCACTACTACTATTTTGGAAGGTTATTACTTTATGCAATGTGAACAAGTAAGGTGATAATTTGAACACTCAAATAATTCAAAATCAATGGTATACACCCAAAAACAACTTCTGACATTTTCATTTTTCACATCAGATCAAAGTGATTAGTCAATGCTACAATTTCAATAATGGTGTTCTGCTATTTTCATGGAGGCATGTGATATTTGACCGGCAGTATAAAATTAATCAGAATAGAATTATAGAATCAGCTGGTTCTGCACATTTATTGAGTAATGAAAGAAAACCCACGATGGAGACTTTAAAATAAAAAAGAGAGAAGACAACATAATATTCTTTCAAATGGGGATTTACAAAATCCGTTTATGAATAGGAAGAAAACGTTTACTAAGAAAATGCTTTAGTATATTTTTACTTTAACGCAACATTGAACCTTTGGTTCAATTTCTTAATAATCATATGTTGTTACTTTCATCAACAATTTGGGATGAAAGTCTCTAAACATGTTAGCATATCGGAACTAGTGAACATGGCTTCCCTAAGCTAGACAATGAAACATAAAATTTACGAGTATTTCTCTAAATTCACTGAATTGAAGATCAAAGGACAACATAAAACTTAACATGTTCTTGTGGCAACAAGCTAGGTGCCCTGACCCAGAAACAAGATAGCATGCATTCTCAACTTATCACTTTTCCCTTATTATTAACTTGAGATATGTCTATGCATGATTAAGGGGATTCGATCTGTTATCATAATTTTGTCCTATCATCATTATAACATCTAATCATTATTAGAGCATTAATATAGACCAAAATAACATATATCACATACTCAAAATTTGTTTTATTTTGGTTGTCCTTCTATCCCTTTTCAATTTACATTAAGGAAGCATCTTAATAACATTTTTTTAGAGACATCGGTGCCCCAACCACTACTTTTCTGATTGCTATCTATCTAGTCAGATTTTGTTCATTATGAAAAATATATAAAAGAGCAAACCAAAGTGATTATAGAAGGATTGTATCAAAAGTGTATGCAGTATTTGGTTGTTGGATAAAACAATAGGACAAATTATGAATTACGGAACCTATGCAAAATAAGACAAAACAAATACCCACCACATGATTCGTGATGCCTGTGGAATAATTAATTTTCTAATTGACAGTTTTCAGTTTTTCATGTGGATTCATGGACCTAATATGTAACATTTTGATGATGGACTTGCGCAGCTGCATGCATTTGTTTATGTTTGACTGGTCACGCACCTAATGGAACAACAAAGCTTATCAAAGTTCCCCATGAAATTTAGTGAAAGAGTCCTTGTTCCCCATTTCACAAACAATGTTTTTACATGTCATGTAACTCTCATCCTTAATTCATAATGGCATGCACGTTCCCTAGATAGCAAAAGATGTGTTCGGTAGCGTGACGGAAAATTTGTCCAAATCATTCTAATATATTTTCACTCATGCTGGAAAAAATAAAAATTGTTTACATTGTAGAAAAGGAGGCTGAATGTGAAAAGATAAAAACAATATTTACCTCTTAATTTTGAATTGGTCAAGTGTGCAAGATATTTTTATTCCAAACCAAGTGTGTTACCTTCATTTCATCTTTCTTGAATTTAATTTTTTTTTCTAATGGGATATTGAAGATTAAATCAATACCTTGTTCTCTCAAGTTAAGCATATTGTCTTTTAAGGACAAACTCTGAAAGTCAGAGCATTAATGAAGAAAACAAACAATACTTTTAAATGCAATCAGTTAATGAATTCAGTGCTATTTAATGTGCCAAACAAACCTTATGTAGTTAAATGATCCAAAAATCAATGGTTCTAAAAGGTTGGTATCAAATGTTTTAGCCTACAATTTTCTAGATAGCAGTACAAATATTGGAGTTTCCTAGAACCATTTTTACACGTGTTGGTGGAAGGAGTGTTTTAAGGATGGAGTCAAAATGCAGAAATGCTAGACAAAGTAGTTTAAATTAAGCTCTTAGGGTTTCTTCATTTGTGTTGCAGAATTCATTATGGATTTTTAGGATGAATGAATGTCATTGGACAAGCATGGCAGTAGAATCATACGAGACCCTAATGCTTCTCTTCTTTTATATATGGTGTTTCATTAGTCATGGCTCTTCAACGCACAACGGAGGCACATTGAAAACTGACCAAATTGCTTTTTATTCTTGAAGTTATTGTTCAAAGTGTGTGTGTGTAAATGAAGTTTACAGAAAGAACTGTTAATATGAGAAATGTTCCCTAGTTCAACTTTTGGTGTCCCTTGGATGGTCTAGGAAGGTATAAAAACCAGTACTATGTTGGATAAAGAAACTAATACTTTGAATAGAAATGAAGTATTGGTGTAGTAAGGGGATAGTAGAAAATGATTTTGGCAACTTGGAAATGGTTGAAGCAGAGCACTTTGCACTGTTCTCATGAATTATTGGTCTAAGTTCGTTGCATAAACATATTTGTGGCATGTGAATTAGGAAAACAAGCTAACCTTATCGTGGAGGACAAAATTGACGACATCATCAAGCCATCAACAAAGTGTAATGTACCCTATTCCAAGGAGATTGTTGCATGTAATTTTGCTATCTTCGAGGTTGGTTTTTCAAATTTCAGTTCATTTTCTTGAATAAAAAATGGACGTAAATTAAGATTTTGATCACAACATTTCATTGGTATTTTACTACTGTGGTGTGAGTGATGGAATGAAGGTTTAAGTATTGGTTTGGATACGATTATTTGAGATGAAAAGGGTGAAAGATCGTAAGACACTGTATGAATAACATTTATCCTTATAAGGAAATATATTTACTATGGAAATATACTTACCACTTGTATTTTTTTTCTTTTGCTTTTTAAGTCATTTTTATTTTAATGTAAATGAATATTGGTAGGAATTTAAATGTGAGTTTAATCTTACATTAGCTAAAAGTAAAAAAGTTGAACAATATATATATATATATATATATATATATATATAAAAACTTATCAATCTAGTATCTTAAAATTTAAGATTTTAAATTAAATATGACATCAATTCTGAGTTATGTCTTATTTTTGTTTAATCATCCTAATATTTTTCCTATCAATTTTTCTCAATAAAAATAAATTAATTAACATGAATTATATCACAATGTTAAGATATTATTTTTATTTAAAATATAAAGTATGTTGATATTCATTATTTCCTTCACATTCTTATTTTTGAAAAAAAAATGCTGTGTTAAGTTAAGAGAAAAAAATAATTATAATTAGGAATATCTTCAACTTTAAGCAAATTTACAAATGGGTATATATACAAAATAAACTCGTGTTCACTTTGATCGTTTTGGTTACACGGTAGGCATGCCTTTTATTAATGGAAATGAATAGGGTACGATATTTAGTATAAAATTCTCTGATAAAATGAAGTAACTGCATAGGTTATAAATTAGAATGAATCCAATGTTTGTCTATTTTGAAGTCATTATTTTCTTGGATGTCTATGGTTTTCGAGCTTCATTTAGTTTTATTCTTTTCTTTAACACATGGCATGTCATTGGACAAAAAGTTCTACTAAATTATTAACTTTCCCAAATTTGTAAACAAAATCAAGTAACCACCACATGGCGTAGCCAGTTTCTGATTTTTCAATTAACACCTCACATGGTTCGTGACTTGGTACGCATAAGCCTTATTTGAAATTAATGTTTTCATTTTTTATTTTTTTTGGTTATGGTAACATGCACTTTGACCAAACAAGTGAGCTAACAAAAGCAAACACGACCAAATAAGGATGAGGTTTTCTTTTATGGATGTGGGGTGTGTGCAATTACATAAATTAATCATCATAAATATAGAAGCATAAAATTAACCCATATCTTGGTCAAAGAATATCATTGTCTTTTTACATTCTTTATGCATGAAAGATTAACAAATTTCCTTATGCATGTTGTTATGATTCCAAACATTTTTTTTTAATTTTTGAAGTGGATTGTTATGGTAGAGGAAAGATTGTCCACAAATTAATTTAGTATTACAAAATCAAATATGACTGGTATTACCCGCCAAAACAGCCATGCAACAAAACAAAAGGTAGAACCGAGACAAAATTCATTATAGAATCCACAACGAAAGTCGACCGAGAAAGTCTGTCTGCGGCTCCTGTTCCACAGTTCATGAACAGAGTTTGCTGCTATGATCACTTTATTAATGGTTACAATTTTAAGATATTGTTTGGTTATAGGGAAGAAAAGATGAAGAGTATTCCGGAATGGTAGACTTGGCTGTGCTAGTAATTCATGGAGAGTTCTTATTTATAGTTCAAAGATTATAAAGAGTGGGTTTAAATAGGAATTTAACAAGATTAATTTATTTGTATTGAGAGTTTAAAATGATTTCCAATAAAATATTGTTTGAGTAAAGAATTTAAAAAAAAATAAATTGGATTAGTAAAAATTATAAAATTTTATTTTTTTATAAAAAAAGTAAGAATTTAAAATTTTTATATTTTTAAATTTTTATGTTTTCCTTTTACATTATATTCTCAAGTCCATTTTGGTTAAGAGTAATTAAATTAACTAACTTAAAATTAAAACATTTTTGAATAATTATTTTTTTATGAGCATTAAAATTTTTATTGATAATAATAACAGTTATATTGTTTATTTAAATTGTTAGAATTAATTTTATTATTATTATAGATAAATTTTAGTTTGTGTTTAATATTTTAGGTATGATTTTCTCAATCAATATTAAAGAGATTTTTTTTCGATGAATGTGAATTATATTCTTTTTATTAATGTCTGACATTATTATTTTTTATCAAATTTTATAATGATTTTTTATCATTAACGTAAATGATATTTTCTATCACTATAGTTTAAATTTTTTTTAAAATATCTGTTAATATTATTTTAAATATTTATTAAAAAGAATTCCGTTAACGTTAATTAAATTTATTTTTTACCAAAATAAATGGAGTAACTTTTTGATGAACATAAGCCAAAAATTGAAGAAAAAAAAACATAATTCAGCCAATGTGGTAAAAAGTAATATTTAGATATGTCATAAACTTGCGTTATGTCCAACATAAAGTTTCATTAATCAGTAGCTAACAGAGCAAACTTTAAATTTGAATAGAAAACTCTTTTCTTTCTTTGTAGAAAAGATGCAATGCATGGATTTGAACTATGGAGTGAGCCAGAATGACAAATTTTCATAAGCAATAAACTTTAAAAAACTAATTAAAGTTAAAACGACTGCTCTTGTGTGGGAAACTTTCTGCCTTATATCATTCTCTATTCTCCATCTTCCTAATTTGAGTATGTTCTCGTCCTAAATTTTTTTTTAATTGTCTCTTTTCTTATTCTATAACAATCTATCGTTATAAAATCATAATAAAAGAAATAGAAAGAAATCTTATTATTATTTTTATCATCGGGTTTCTTTTAATTTTTTATTTTTTTCAATTTTTTATGTATGTTTATTTATTTTATATTTATTTTCTTCGTGATTGAATTTCACTGCAATGAAGATATCCAAGATGATAATTAATGGACAAAGCAAATACATTAGAATGTAATGTAAGGTTGTGGTAAAATATATGGAAATAGGAGAGATATTAAAAAAAAAAAACATATGCAGGTCGAAAATGATATGAAAAAAAACACACTTTGAAGCTATCAGTGTAATTTTACTTATTTTTTAAAAATGGATAACTTCTCAAAATTTTAGTAGCAACAAGAATGAAATCCTCGAAATAAGAAGACACGAGTGGAGAATAATAAAGAAAAGTTTATTGGAAAAGCATAAAAGCAGTCCTTTTAATTCTAATTAATTTCTTAAAGTTTATGACTTGTTAAATTTTAGTGGGGTGTGTAAAGATGTTTTGTTAAGTTGTATAATTACTCCAAATTTTAATGATAACTTTAGTATGTCATTAGAATCAGAAGTTATTCATAAAGGACTTTAAACAACACTTAAAACAAAGAGATGTGTACTTATTGAATCCAAATGATTGAGATTTAGTGAGTTGAAAAAGGGCAAGTATTTGGTTAGCAAGATTTGTTGTTCCTTAATGTCTCTCTACCTTAAGCTACATCATGGATAACAATGCCCAAATAAACAGAAAAATGACATATTATAATAAGGCCTGCAATTCTAAAATAAGCATAATTCGTTTAGTGATACAAGCTGGTAAAAGAATATTTTCCCTTGACAATCTACACCCAGTTGTGCACGCCGTAGTTAAGATTCCAAATATTTTTAAATTCTTAATAGGACAAAAGTAATCATAAGTGGAAAACTTAATTAATATAGACAATTTATAAGTATCATCATGCATGTTACTATGATCTTAATTAACTATCCCATGATCCCATATGGCATTATCTAGTTAAGAGCTTGATAAATGTTAATTTGAAACGTTTTGCATATTGCGTTTTTTGAAAAGTATGATAGTTCAAAGAAAAAAAAAATATCAATGGATAATATAGTGGAATAGTGCTCGATAAAATATTTCTCAGGGGTCTGTATTCTATTTTAGAAATAATTAAAGTTTCATGGTGCTAATTTGAGGATTCTGGATGATTTTGAAGTGTACCTTTTTTTTTATATTTTAAACCACACTAGATTTTATAAATAATTTTTAACTTAAAGGTGATTTATACTTTTAAAAATTAGTTTGTATAGTAGAGACAGTTGAAAGTAACAACGTTAGTTATTGTATTTATGGTGTTGGTACTAACGGTTGTACTTAGTAATGATGGCAAATAAGGGTGAAAAGTGAGTTAGGTTATGGTGATACTAATTTCGTTGGATACGGTAATATTTAAAATTTTTTTAATTATGTTAGTATGTTTTGGTTTAGCATGTTTAACTCCTCAACTCAATTATTCAAAGAGAAATAACAGGAGAAAATGGTATCTTGACTTTCGGTAAATTAAAAATTAAAATAAAAAAATTTAAAAATTATTCTTTATTAAATTATTTGAAAAATGTAAATTTACAATAATATTACAACTTAAATGATTACGTCTTACAAATAATGTTTTAATTAATAACTCATTTTATTACCTGTAATAACAAAAGATAACTATTGAAATAATTATTATTAAAGATAATTTTGAAAAAGCTAAAATAAATATAAAAAGTATTGAAATTAAATAATCAGTCATTCCAACTTCATTTTTACTTAACACATTAAAAAAATTAATACTTACTCTTTAGAAATAAATAAAAAACTTTCCTTTTTTAGTTTTATATTTAAATATATCTTCCTCTAATATTTATACAATACATTTTCAATCTATTTTAAACGAAAAATTTAAAACAACATGTATAAATATTAAAATAGATTACATATATAGGGATTAATAATGTTTTTAAATTTAGAGGAAAACATTGATTATAAAAAGTAAATGAAAAAGTAATCCATGAAAGAATAAAGTGAAGGGGCACAAAGAAGATGGTTTGAAGAAGAGTTTCTAGTTGAGTGTGGAAAAATAATTGTTTTCAATCCTTCAATTCCACCACTACCAACAACAGTTAGACACTTATCTCTGAAAGAAGGGAAAGAAACCAAGTTAGACATCAACCATGTGCCATGAATTTCCATTAATCTTTGTTGGGAGACTTTTAACAGAAGAAACTTACAATTTCATGATATTTTTGTTTTCTGACATGCAAGATTATGCTGTTTTTTTTTTTTTTTTTTAAGAAAAACATCATGGAAATCGTTTTTTGATAAAGTGGGTTGGGTTTGGTTAACATAGACGAACTTAAAATGTCCACCATCTCAACCAAAGTTTGCTTTCAAGAACCACATCCATATTATTTTGTTAAAAAATATATATTCTTCAGCAACATTCATTGATAAAGGCTTTGACTATGGTAATGTGGCCATAATGGTCCACTGAACCATTGCTTAGTTCTTTTTATTTTGCTCTCACTAGTTGACTCCTTTTGTTTGTTTTGTAATTTAGCTTCATCACTATCTTCCCCATTAATCATTAGCTTCCTACGCTCTCTTAAACAAAAAGCCATAACTTTCCCTTCTCTCTTCTGATTGAGATTTATGCAAAGAGCAACCCTGCTACCTATCTTATTATGCGGCCTCCTCTTATCCTTTTCTCCTTTTCACATTTTCCCCTTAAATAAAACGCACCTCAACCACTTCATTCTCCACCAAAACACCCCAAGAGCGGAAAACCTCATTGTATACACATCTTAAAGTGCATTTAATAATAATCACTTAAGTCAATATAAGGGTTCAAGATTTTACTTCAATATACATTTTATTCTTACATTAGAGGACTTTGGTTTTGCTTACTTCAATTAGATATTTCTGCCAATATTATTTGTTGAAATATTTATATAATTTTTTATAAATTAAAAAGTATTAGGTCTGACCTCAAATATAACTTAAATTAACTAATATGATTATGAATTATATTTAAATTTATTTAATAACTTTGACTTCTTACAATAAAAATAATTAAATTACTCTTAGAGATATTTATTAGAATCTTTTTTATCAACATAAAAATGATGTAAATATATGATACAAGGAGTATTCATCATTTAATAAACAAGTCTGAAACATATGATATGGTTATGTCGTATTTATATAATACAATACAAAAATTAAAATCACCAATTCCTACTTATCATTTTCAAAGTTGTAAAAGAATGGGAACTTTTACACCTCTTAGGTTGTGAGTGTTTTTGCTTTGTAAATTAATGTTGCCTACTTCCCCACTAATTATGGTCATTGTACACCTCTTTTTGTGAATTACATTTAATCTGTATAATTTTACACGAGACAGTTACAATAGTGTTGCATATTTTCCAATTAATTGTGCCCACAACTTTCTAATATTCCTTTGCCATGATTAACATACACTATAGGACTTTCCACCTTACTTAGGCATCAACTAAAGATTCAACAAGTTGACCACATAATTATATTATCAAACTCAATTGTGCAACATTTAAGTAAAAGTCTTCATTAATCGTGATAGACCCTTAGTTACTTAGAGTTTATTTAAAAGAAATTAATATAATATTAAGATTAATCTAAGTTGAATCTTCATATATCTATCTCATATAGTATATTCTCTTTGTACAAATATATTATATGTCTGAATTCTCTGTATAGCAATATAAAAAAGATAGGAGTGCATAACTTAATAAATGTTGACACTGTCGGTATTTATTTTGTCATACTACTTCAACGAATATCAGTATTTCATTTGTAATATATTGCAGATTTCTTCACTTAAAAATATTTTTGGTGATTCTCTTCTAGTATTTTTTTATTCTTTAATTCTTTTATTTTTTTATCTCCTGATTAATAGAACATCATCTGTTGGAGATCTCACATTGTCTAGAAATAAAATCTTTCAATAGTTTATAAGTGAATATAAAACTTCACTTTACAAATCAGTTTTATAAGGTTAAATTAGACTTAAAATTCGCTTTTTAAGATCATCCTTCCTATAACATAATCATATAAATAATATATGAATCCAAAATCCTTTTATTATTTATTCTAATCATAATCCAGATTTTTTTCCTATAAATGATACTCCTGCATAAGATTTCTTACTCTAACCCGTTCAACTAATATTTTCATGCAAAATATTGGCTCAATCCACCAACTAGAGTATAAAAAATTAACATTCTTAGATTTCCTTCTTAAAATTGCTTGAAGATTTGATTTCGACCATAGCAAATAGTTCTATAATATCATACTTCTTATTTTAGAAAATTATATCATTTATATGCTTTCATATCCAAATACTTAACATTAACATGATACTTTCCACACGCAGTTACCTTTCTTACTAACCTTAGCTAATCCGAATACTAAAAAATGTTCTTTGACGAAATTATGATGCAGAGATTGCACATCTATCCATTTTTCGCACAAACTCCAAATAAAATTAATCTTCTGCACTTAAAAAATAAATAGTCCATATTTTCCTCTTTAGAATTATATGACACATATCGAATTTTCAATTGAAATTCCTATTTTTAGTAACTTGTCTCTATTTTAGAACATATTATGTACTATTATCTAAACACACAACTCAAAGAAAATTGAGTCTAAGATGTGTTATTAAAAAAACATTTAATTTGTTATAAAATTTTAAATAAATTACCAACAAGATTAAAGTGAGAGGAAAATTACATTTATTTTATAAAAAAAAATTAATTTTAATAATTTAAGAGACCTAATTGAAAGTAAATTATACTTTTAAGTATTAAAATGATCATTTGTCTAAGACAACCCATTGATAATATATATATATATATATATATAATTATAAAATTTTTGCAGAACATCAAACACTTAAAAAGATACATAATAAATATTATAAACTTAATTAGTTATATATCATTTAAAAAAAATAACAAAGTGGACTTATACTAACCCTTAATGATCCGGTAGATTTATATATAAGATTGAGTGAATCTGTATAATACAGTGGATTAGAACACTTGATTTGACCGAGAAACCAACCCATGTTAGCATCTTATGGTAAAGTGAAACTCTTGTTTTAATTATTATCTGGTACGATGTATTTTAATTTTGAATATGAAGGAACATAAACATAAAATCTGCCTCTGCATTAGAAAAGAATTCTTTGATTCGCCCATAAACCACAAAAGTTGATGGCAAAGGAAAGGTGTCCAATGCATGTATACAGTACCCAAGGTCTTGGCTCCATCCCTCAACTCATCCCTTTCTGCGGTTTCTGTGTTGGGTGCAGGAGCCCCCACCGACCACTTCACACCACGTCATTCTTTCAATCCATATTTATCTCTGTCATATCAGCATCCCTCACTTCTCTCAGTTACACCTTTCAAATGCTTTGCATTTGCTTTCCAAACCCAATGCATCTCTTCAAATAAAAAAGTATTCCTTAAATGTAAAACTCCATAAACATCTAGCATAGTCTTATGAGAATGTAAACATTCTTCGTATCACACTCCAATGTTAAAACATTACATGATGTTTGTGAGCTTAGCCAACTCAGAAGTTATTTTTTAAGATTTGTTAACCCTCCTCTTATCCAATCTCAATTAATATATATTGATATAAAACTTATATTTTAGGCAGACAAGTTGGATTAAAATAAAATATATGATTCACAAGTTGGATGTATCCTTTTAGAGATATTATATATTAGCATAATTTTCTAACTTCTTCTCGTGTGTAGGTAGTTAAGTGTGTTTAGAACGAGTGTGCAAGGTGAATCCATTTCCTGTTTTGTTTTTTTTTTTTTTTTATTGTTTTGGGAAGAAAAATTTTACATCTAGAAAACTATAAACAGATATCAAAATTTTAAAAATATTTAATTAGAATGCACATGTACGTCTCAGTTTGTTGGATCATAATTATAAACTAAAATAACACAAATGATTAATACTATTACTGAATATACCACTTAAATACTTCAAATAAAAAAACTATGAATATACCATTTAATTCATTATCACCAAAAAATTCATGAAAATTACAATAAAAAAAAACACTAAGTCTATTAGGTATTCCAATTCAACCTGCTAAAAAAATTCAAGTTTATATGATTTAAATTTATTTTATTTTTGTCAGGTTGAAAATTCTAAGTCAATCCAACTCTGAAAAAAAAGATCAAACCAACCAATTGAGGTTATTTTGTTATCTGAAATTTAAACTGAAAACCCATATTTTATACAATTTTGGCACATAAATATTTATTATTATAGGTTATTTGTAGTTTTACAAAAACTCAAAACTTGACATACTGACCAACATATAATTTGATTGAACTTGTCATTGCATTGCAACATTGAAGATACCTTAATTGGTGGTCAAGGATGTATCAAATCAAACTTGTTCAAAGTGGCTAAGAACTCTCTTGTCAAAGTGACTTAGAATTCTCGATGTATAAATTTAGTGTGATTTTTCTTTATGTGAATGTAACCTTATCTTCTCCTTTCACAATCCTTCAATTATGCGGGTCCGTATAATGCACTTTTTATATGTTCTCTCAATTTTCATCGTTTTCTTTCGTAATTCATGCTCCTCTCATAGAATATGTTCATAGAATGAGGAAGAATCCGAAACAGGTTTCAGAATCATAACACCATAAAGATTGATGGAGACATATATATAGAAGTTGGTCCTATACACTTGTTGCCTCCATGATAGTGAAAGTATGGATAATTGAAAAAAAAATATTAAGAAAAAAAGTTATAACTTTGTTTTATTATTATTTTGGTAAACAACAAACCAGTATAAACGATGAATGTAAAAATTCATATATTCAATAATAAAATGCACTATAAGAAATAGATTAGTATTCATTTAGATCTATTACAAATTAAATCTAACACTCTTTTCTAATATATCGATTTTATTAATTTAATAAATTAATTTGTAAATTATATATATATATATATATATATATATATATATATATATTAGATCAATGTTTAATAAGGTAACATTATTGATATAAATGTTAATTTTTATATATTAGATGTAATTATTTTTTATAATTTAATAGATAAAGACATGTTATGTTATAACTTCGTCGTATAACTTCTCGACTCAAATGTTTTGTATGTATATTTTTTCTAATAAATTTTTTTTGAATAAACAATAAAATATATTTGGTTTGATAAGTTTTGATTTAGTCGGATGATAAATATCTTTTATCTTATAAGCTTTCACCTTTGATAAGCTTTAAACTACATTTGAAAAGTTTTCGTTTTCTAAAACACTCTCCAAATAATACGTTTGTTTGTTACAGTATTATATATTATATTGTGTTTATCAAAAAGTCTATTTGTAAATAAAATATGTCGTATTATCTTTAATATATCTTTATTTCAGACATTTTATATAAAAGTTGTATTAATAATTATACACTTATCCATTCATATATATATATATATATA
>Ga0209700_102290_pt1 | contig 39061 bp, 11 predicted proteins | sample SiratroredBW_FD_187528 | JGI IMG/M metagenome (GOLD analysis project Ga0209700, IMG submission 187528) | Root nodule microbial communities of legume samples collected from California, USA - Siratro red BW (SPAdes) (version 2) | ecosystem: Host-associated > Plants > Roots > Nodule | place: USA...
TATTAGCAATATAATTAGTATTATTAACATTATTGTTATTATTAATATTATTATTATTAATGTTAATAATAATAATAATAATAATAATAATATTATTATTATTATTATTAATATAAATATTTTTATTAGTGTTAATAATATATAGTATTATTACTATTATTATTAATATTGTTATTGATTTTATTATTATTAATGTTAATATAATTATTCATGTTAGTATTATATTATTATTATTATTATTATTATTATTATTATTATTATTATTATTATTATTATTTATATTAATATTATTATTAATCATATGCTATTCCAAAAGTTAGAAAAATTACTACTTGTATTTATTCTAAGACATTTTGATTTATTTGCTATATCATTTCATAAAAGGAGAAATACTTGTTGAGGTCGAGCTTTACTCGCTTGGACACCTCTTGCTTAACATTAAGTTGTCTTTTAGACCATATGAGCTCTTTAATTAGAATGTTTACTAGTGATGAATAAAAGATTACTTGTTTTACAAATATAATGGATGAAAATTTATTTAAAGAGGTTTTGGATAAAGAATTTTGGAAAAATATTATCATATGTTTGAATGGTGCATTTTCTATAATGCAAGTGCTTAGAATGATATATTAATCACTGTTGTTTCACGAGCAAATTAAAAGAATTCTAGTTAGAGATGATAGTATAGATAAGAGAATGTTAACCCCAAGTTGTTTCCCAACAAATCCAATAGTAAATTTAGACAATCAATATTCAAAATTTATCTACTTTAAAGAAAGTTAGTAATAACAGTAAATTAAAGAGGGAGTTTGAGATTATTTAGGAGGAAATTAAAATAGATGAATTAAAAATAATAAAAAAAGTAGGTCGACTCTCAAGTTCTTTCACAACAAATTCTTCCTTAGTTTTCTTAAGATTATTGTCCTCCAATGCCCTTCACATAGTTGAACTCAATCAAATAAGCGTCGATCAAATTCAACAGAATCTTATTTGCAAAATAAACGTCTACTAATATATTCATTATCTCACCTCATCTTCAAGTGTATACTCAATGAAATGTATATATTTTACCTCTTGACTAAGCCTACAAGAAATTGATTAAGACTAAGCGAATTAACCAAGAACTCTAATTAAAGAAAAAATAATTGAATTCTCAATAAGCGTTCATAAACAAATACTTTTCCAAAAATGTAGAATTCAAAAAACACCAATAATATAGAACAAATGTTACAGAGAATGTAAAAAACAAAACTTTATTAAACAGAATCCTTAGAATTCATCTTGAAATCACAAGAGAATCAACCTAAAGGAGTTTAACCTTCCATAAGGATGACTAAAATACAAAAGAAAATAAAACTAGAGTTTATGCTATGCATCAATGTGTCCTTCATGCCTTCTCCAACCTTTATTTATAATCTTCTTTTCTTTGAAAAATTAACTCAGATTTAATTCTCATATATTGTCCTTGCAATTATCAGATGTTTTCTTGGGCGCCAAAGATTAATTTTGTAAATATCTTCTTTCTAGTAAAGTTGTAGATTTTTCATCTCCCAATTTCTTTCAAATATTTTGTTTCCAAATCCTGTTTCAGATATCAGCTCATAATAATTGAATCTACTGCAAAAGATATTGCAAAATATTTGATGGAGATTTGCTCTAAATCAAGTAAGAATTGCAGAGGATCATCTTTGTACAAAATCTGAATAATATTTTTGCAAAAGATTTCATTAAATTTGGAGCCTATGAAATATCTGCAAATAATTACAAACAAGAAAAGTAAGAGATTGTGCTTAAAATTCAAGTTTAACTAATTATGATATATATATATATATATATATATATATATATATATATATATATATATATATATCATAATTTTGTAGAAAATAAAATCTACGATCCAAGTTACAATCCCTTAATTTACGAGATTTTGTGAGTCCTTCACGATCCTGATTAGAATCTCAATTTTAATTACCTTGCCTTCAAGTATTATAAATGTAGTTTGTCTTCTAAATGATGTAGAGATATAAATTGGTCTCATTTGTAAATTCTTCATTATTCAACGACAAAAAAAGGTATTGTAATAACTATGTTTTTCATTGCCTATGTAAAGTTTCCCTTCATGAAGAAGAAGAATGAGAAGACATTGCAAAGTATTGAAATGTTGCCAACATAGCTTTGTTAGAACAAAATTTGTGTTCATTTAGCAAACTATTAGAGAAAGCCTATCATCGTAATCGTCAAAAGACATACATATTCCTTTCTTATTTAGCAAAGCCTGTGATATGTTGATTGCAAAGACAATTTTATTTGTCTTGAGCAATGAATGACATTTTTAAAGAATTCTTCGGTTGAGCTAAGAATGACTTGTTGAAAGAATACTCAAAATGAGCCAGGAGTGATTGTAGAAAAAAAAATACTTATTTGTATTTTTGCAGCAGTAGTTTGCTTAGTTGAATTTGACTAACTAGTCAAGAATTGAACATAGTCCGCATTATCAGATGAATTGGTATAAATGAGTAATCCTTCTTCCTCTAAGATTTTGTATTGCATTTTATTTAATACGAGCTAACTAAAGAAGGCAAAGATTTTCAAAGTAAATTTTCAAAAATTTCTATTAGATTATCGTTATCAAACCTATTGTGTGACCGATAAGTATCATACGATACTTGCAAAAAATAATGAGAAATTTTAAAACATATTTCAACCCTCCCTTCTTGTGTTTGTCCTGTTTTTCACATATTAGTTAGAAGTTTGGATAGTCTTAATATGTTCTAATACTTATATGAAACAACCTACTTGATACATACGATCATTCTATATGTGATTTTCATGCAAGTTTACAAATCGTCTACCCTCTTCATGAATTTGTCATTTATGAATTATATTCTTATCTTCAATTTGTTTCTTCTAATGTCTCTCCATATTGTGTCAGACTAAGCATTTCATTGTAGAATTTGTTAGACCAAGAATGTCAAACATAGTCATAAGGTTTGTTAGCCTTGGTAGTACTTTGTGGAATAAGACAAAAACTTCACGTTCGTTTGCTTTTTTTTTTCTTCATCAGATGAAGGTTCTACATCTCTAGTTTTGTTAGATGGAAGACATTAAACGAACCTTTAATTACTATCGGTAGATGTAGTGTTGTTAGGTGAATCATTCTTTAGTCTGTCATCATACTAGTTCAAATTACACATGAAACATGTAAAATTCACCCAAATCGTTCACTTAAAATAGCATATTACATTTTTATAACGTTAAAAAATACACAAGAAAAGAGGGTTGAATTATTTATTAAAACTTTTCATAGTTTTTCTTAAAAATAACATTTGATTAAATACTGTCATATGAAGTTTAATTGGAGAAATTCACTATCAAGATATTTTCACAAATTTAGTTTAAAAGACTATCCTTCTTTAAAGTTAGTTGATAGTTTAATAATATGAAATCTAAGAGTGTTGAGATTAAGGAAAGATTTACGCTTGATACTTTTATTATGTTTCATATGTTAATCAAGACTGTATTTAGTTCTTGATTAACTTCATCAAGTTTCATCAGGCAGACTACCATTAAAAGTATAAGATGAGTATTCTTCATACCTCCCCCACACCAGACTCAATAACCAAATATTTGAAACACAATCACTTCTAGCTAAACAACCAAGTATTGTTTGAAACTCAACCACTTTTAGCTAGACAATTGAGTATTGTTTGCAATGTAGCTAGTATTGACTAAAACTCTTAGTTACAAGAAGATGTGATCAAACGATCACAAGGTTTCTCACTAAAAAAGGTATAATATTCTAAGACGAATACATTGGACAATTCACTTTTGTACATTTCTAGAGAACACATAAGTGTTCTATAAATGAGATAAGTTTACAAGAACATTTTCTTAAATGTTCAAATGATTATTTATGAGAAAAAGTTTATAAGCTTGTAGGTTCGTAACCTTTCTTATTCAAATATATATATTCTATTTATAAAGAGGTGAAAGAAAAAAATATTGAAATAATTTTCTAGTCATTAAGACACTTGGAGAAGTTATTCATTCCTCAATGGTGTTTGTCTTTATAGATGTTAAGGCTTGCATTAAATGCTCTTCATATAACATTTAATGTAAACTTTTATGTGAAGAAACATTATGATACACAAAATAACTTATTAGGCTTAGGTCATATTACTTTGATCTCATCTTGAGTAAAAGTCAGGACCAACATGGTAGATGGACTATGCGAAGATGATAACTTGCTCTTCTTGAAAAGTTGTTTGCATAAAACAACTTTGACACATTTTGAGAGATCTTCAAAAGGTGACATTATTTGGGAGATGTTCCTAGTGATCAAACAAGAGAACATTCTTTGAAAACATAGTATAAACAATTATATATTAAGGTTGTACTAAGAGATGCCAAAATCAATATCTTATCGTCTATCTTAAGTGCAAGTTGTATTAGATGAACGTATGTGAGCTAGTGTTGTGCATCTGCTATGATATGCTATAAAGATATTCATGTTTATATGCTTTGTTGTAAGCACTTAATCAAAATAAATTATTTCTGTCTTTCTTGTTTTTGCTCACTCATAACCTAAATTTTTTGAAGAACAAAACCGACAAGATTGTTGGAGGGAAACACTGATCACATAACTCACAACTCTAGATACTAAATAAAATCCTTTGATGAAACTTCCTTTGAGAAAGCCAATTATGGGTTGTAGATGGGTTTACAATATTAATTAGAAAGCAAACGTCATATTGAGAAGGTGTAAGGAAAAATTAGTCGCTGGTATATTTTTTTAAAACCTTTATCCTATAGCCAAACTGACTATTATGAGGTATCTCTTATCTGTTTGTTGTTTCAATAACTGGTTCCTTCACCAGTTGGATGTGGATAATTTTTTTTTTTATGGGGAACTCAAGGAGGTCACCTTCTAGAATGACCATTTTTTACTCAAATCTTGTGCAAAGCTTCAGATGTTCAACCTGTTCAGTTCAACTCTCTTAACCTTGGATATATTTAATGCACAATAGATCATTCTATATTTGTATTAAGAGGGGCAATTTATCTTTTAAGAAATTATAAATTTACTCTAGCTGAAATTAATAAAGTTAATACCTTCATAATAGGTTTCATATCAAGTATCTTGGTGATTTTAATTTCTTCTTAAGTTTTGAAATTGTCAAATCCAAAGTGATATCACTCATGCTGAAAGGAAGTATTGCTTGAAAAATCATTTATGAATACCCCTTAATAGATTGTAAACCAACAAATTATTTTACCAATTCTTATGTAAGATTAAATTCTAATAAAAGAGACATCTTAGTTTTTTTTCTTTTAAGAAATTGATTGGCAGGATGTTGTATCTGATTAATAAAAGACTTGATATAGTTTTTGCTATTCAACAAATTAGTCCATTTGTTTCTAAACCAACTACACCTTCCTTACCTTCCTTATATGCAACTTTAAGAATTCTATGATATTTGAAAGATATCCTAGAGACAAGATTGTGATATTAATTTTATAATGATTTTAAAATTCAAACATTCTCATATTTACAACAAATTTGTTATTAAATATTATGTGTTATTTGATAGATTTTTAATGAATCAAAGAAACAATCTATATTTTTTAAATATTTCAGAGACACTCAATATAAATCTTAGTTTCATTTGCTTGTGAGAAAATAAAACATATTAAAGCTGATAATTACCTTATTCGAAATAAGATACAAGTCTCATTCTACTATCATATATATATTGGATTTTCAATTACCATATATTTTCACAAAAGTATCCTATTTTCTTTTTCAAAACAATGTGTAATAATAATATCCATGACCTAGGTTAAGAAGGATATCAGGATTATCCCATTTGCGTATCTCTAGCAAAATTTTTTTTAGTTTGTTAGCTTTTCTGATAGAAACTAACTTGGTTAAATAATTAACTATAATATAATTGACTTTGATTTTTATTTTTCTAGTTATGTTGATCAATAAAGAAATGAAAAAAATTATTAAATTGATTTATTTTCTCCTCAGCAAAAGCTCTTTCTGTTTCAAAATTTGTAAGCAAAAATATTTATATAAAATCTCTTAATTATTTAAAAATAAATTCTGAAACTGACCTACGAAAGAAGACAGAAGAAGCATAACATCGTATAAAACAAGTGTCTCACAGCATAAGAAAGATTGGATTGGAGGGAAGCACGTAGTTTCTATTTTTAATTTTTGAGAAAGACACATCATCACTGCACCACACAAAGACCGTCTCTGACGGCCATTTCACTTTTGAAGCTAACGAGGGGCCCAAATTAAAAAAAGCCACATATTCTTCTATAATATATTTTATTTAATACAATAAAATAAACATCACTTAATAAATTTAAATGCATTTCCTCACCTCGTAATTGAAAAAAAAAATATAGTTTTATTCTATATAAAAATCAGAAAAATCTACATAAAAAAATTAACTATATTGAACATTGATCCATAGTTAATAGTATGTAAATAACTTATCCATATAAGATATTAATAAACATGTTTAACAATAATATTAAATAACAATAATCGTGACTAAAGTTCGTATAATTAAAACAGTATATGAATAAATTTTTATTAATTACAAATTCACGAAATTATGAGAAGAAGAAGAAGAAAAAATCTAAGTGTAGATAATATAAATAGTTTCACTATTTTCACACAATTAAGCTAAATTATGTTAGAAATAAATTTTAAAATAATTATGAAAAAATAATAAAATTATTGTTCGTAGTTTTTAATTGAAAAAAAATAATATATTGTACCTATTAATTACTCATAAAATTTTAAGCATAATTTTTTTATAAAAGTCAGAAAAAAAGTCACTATAGGACCTAGTGCAAAACAATAAAACCAAAAAGAAAATTCCAGAATAATTTTGCTAGAAAGAGTGGAGGGTGGCATGAAAGAGTGTTTTTTGCGTTTAATTTTTTTGGTCCTTTGGTATCTTTTTGAAATATTTTATTATTTTGCGATGATTGTTTGTCATTACAGAAAATTTGAAACAGAAAAAGGAATGTGTCCACGTAGGGACATGGGAACAAGAATATGCAACAAACAGAGGAAGAAGAGAGAGAAAAAGAGACTGTGTATTGTGTGAGATCCAAACTTGCTTTCATGGTTATGGCCACCGTGTGTTGTCGCTGCTAAATTCTCGCCATTTCGCCAATGTTGCTTTTCCCAAGCACAAATTAAACCTTAATGTGTAAGCTACGTTCACCCTTTCATCCACTTTCAATCTTTTTTCTCAATTCAATTCAATTATATTCAAATCCGGGATCCAATTTTGTTTTTTCTCTTTTTTTTCCTCTTCTATTTCTTCACTCTGATATGTTTGCTTCAATTGCGGCACTTGTGGAAGATAGAAAATAAAGTTTGTTGATCAAAGGGGAGTTTTTTTTTTGCATTGATTTCTGTTTTTTTTTGTTAAAACAAGAACCCTTTTTGGTTGGGAGCCCATTTGTTTAATCTGGAAAATTATGGTTGATGCCCGTGTTGAATTTTCGTATGAGCATCTTGAAAAGGTTCACTTTTTGTTGCCTTTGGCGTCACCTTTGTTGATCAGGATTTTTTTTTTTTTTTTTTTTTTGAATCCAGTTTTGAAATATGGAAATGATTGAATTTTGATTGATAACCTGTGTTGAGCCCTTGCATGGAGGGCTTGTAAAAGTTTTGTATGTTTTTGTTGCTTGGATGTCAACTTCTTAAATTAGGAGAATTTTGTGTTTTGATTGATAGTTTGATTCTCGCCTTCAATTCATACAAGCACGGGTTGATAATGTTGTGTTTGTTGCTTCTGATTTGCTTATGTTGCCTTTTGAAGGATAGTTGGTTGTGTGGCTCACAACTTGGTCTGAAATACTCATCAGTTTGTCATAGACTATTGGCCCTTCTAAAGAGTTGAAGATTGGTTGGTTTGTATATGCACAGAAAGACAAACTTAGAAAAAGCGGGTATTTTATGTTTTCTTGTTTATGTTTAATTGCTTGAAGATGTGATCCTCCTCTCTTCGGTTGTAAGGGGCTGTACATGACTTCTTGCTGCTGTTCAGTATCCTCAAATATATCTCCTTTGTTTTGGTTATCTTTGATATGGTATTTGGCCGTTGAGAATTGATAACTTGTGTGTCAATACGAAGACGGAATCAGACACGAATTTGTTGGTTAGTAAGATGTTTACACTTTCTGGCTTGTTACTATACCAGCACCATGAAAAGAATTAGTTATGAGAGAAGATGAGAAAATGGCACTAAATAAGACAGGAAGCATGTTAGGTACCAACACTGGTAAGGATCCTAGCGTGTTTCCTCAACGTGCCCAACAAGATCTATCTGGTAGTGTTTCAAATACTGGGCATCATGTGCAAAACAATATCACTATGCAGGCAGGGGAAGAATTTTCTGTGAATGTTGGTCGTGATGGAATTGCTGCTAGAAGGGTTGTTGTTTCACCAGATATACCTCGAGATCATGAGAATTGCAATGTGAGATATGAAGATCTTACTAATATTTTGGGGCTGAAGAGAATGAACTCAGAGAATTTTTCTGACATATCTGACTTTGTACCTATAAAACAGTCAGTACAGGAGATGGAAAATGGAGCTTTTGTAAACATTTTTAACAAAATTCCAAAGGGTGATGCTATGCTGAGGAAGGCTGTTCAAGAACCGGTGGGTGACCAGTCTGGTCTGGCAGCTGTATCACCACTTCGTAGATATGAAGCTTCTCAGTCCAACGGATTTTCTGGTTCAGGAGTTGTTGATGATTTTCTGTTAGGGAAAATGAAGTTTCTTTGCAGTTTTGGTGGAACAATATTACCAAGACCAAGTGATGGGAAACTCAGATATGTAGGGGGAGAGACCCACATCGTATCTATCCCAAAGGATATTTCATGGCAAGAGCTTATGCAAAAGACCTTGGGTATTTGCAATCAACCTCACACAATAAAGTACCAGCTTCCTGGGGAGGATCTTGATGCTCTAATATCCGTTTCCTCTGATGAAGATCTTCAAAATATGAAAGAGGAATACCATGGGCTTGAAAGGCATGAACGTTCTCAAAAACTTAGAATCTTTTTAGTTCCTTTGGGTGAATTTGAAGAGACATCATCAACAGAGGTGAATGCTGTTCAACGGAGTGATCCTGATTACCAATATGTTGTTGCGGTAAATGGCATGGGAGACTCTACTAGAACAAACATTGGTGGGCAAAATTTGACAAATGAATCCAGTCAGTTGGAGACAGATTTGAACTTTACTCCAGTTCTCCCAAAATCTCCAAATGCTTCTCCTTTGGAGATTAGGGATGGTATTAATGCTTTAAATACAGACAGGATTTTGAATGATTCCCTTAATTTGCGAAGGCCATTGTCAATTCCTCCCACTCCAATTCCGATATCAGGTTCTAACACAGGTTATATACAATTACTCGGTGACCACTCATGTCAGGGAAGTATTGAGAGCAATGCATCATATGCTACTACTCAGCTACATCCTGAGTACTCTAATATAAGCACAGCTGGTTGCATATACCCTCATCATGTGGCTGCTGCTTTGTCAAGTGACACTTGTCCTTATCAACACGGTGATGTTGGTCAGCCAAAGAAGCAAAATGGAGGTCATTTAGACTACAATCCCCGTAAGGAATTAGTGACTCCTATATATGTTAATCCCAGAGATGAATTTTTTGGTGGAAGGTCCTTGCACAGGGAAAAGGTCTACTCTGAAATTCCTATTTCGTACTTGGATGATGCAATCTGTCGACCGGTTGAATCTTATGGAATTACGGACTCCCGTCATGGGATGCCCCATGCCTTTTCTGATCCCCAGTTGCTAGAGAGTGGAGCAAGGTCTGGTTACAGCTCCCAAAATGGATATGGTCAATCTTTCTCCCTGAACCTTGAAAAGGGTCAATTATCTTCATTGTTAATCCCTAGTGTCTCAAATGTGAACGTTGTGGAGCATCAACATGATTCCATTCTCCATCATCCTCAAATACAGAGTACGACACCAAAAGTGGAGTCAGCTGAGGCACACAAAAGGCAAGATTTGGCATCTTCTCCATACTATAAATCCATGGGAATGAATGATCTTGTTCACATGGATAACATATTAACTGAAAAAAAGAACTTAATTGCTCAAACTGACTTGAGTATACCTAGCTACGATGCAAGGGATGTTCAAGAAAATTCTGTGAAATTAGAAAGGATGAAGATAATTGAACAAAATAATTCTATTCACAAGGATAGCAATGTTCATCAGGGGAAATCAACTGCCATTGACAAGGGATTTGTGACTGAGTTGCATCTTTTTGACTCCTTCCCTGCTAATAACTTAAATGCTGATACTGGTATGCAAAAGAATTGGGAGCTACCTTCTGAGGGTATTGTCCCAGCTCCATCAGGCACGATGGGCGTCTCCTTAAATAATCTTAGGCAAAAGACCGCATTTGATTCTGACATGAGCCAAAGGACTGGTGAGCACAAAAAATATGCTTTGGCTGGTGAACAAGGGTTTGACTTTTCATTGACCAGAAATTTTGACTTAAATGCTCCAATTTTAAATTCTGAAGTAGGCTCTGGCGATAAAAGTTCTCGAGGAGATCATATGTTCAAGTTTCCCATTCACCCAGATTCTCTTAAAGCTGCACAAATTCATCCTTCGAAGAATCAGATGGCTGTAGGTTTTCAAGAAAATCCTAAAGTACGCTCTGGAAATTTGTATCCTGCTGCATTTTGTGATGATCTTGGTCCAAGTCAAAACATGCCTATGAATGGCCCTGATAATTCAAGCAATATTATGCCATTTAAAAAGGCACCATCTTTGCTTGATGACTTCATTACCAACACTGGTCAAATGGCGGATCAATTTATCCCCAAACACTCTGCCTCTGGAATGTCAAATGTTGAAGATAAAATTTCAGAACCAAAAACATTAAAAGGCTGTATTGATGTGAATCGAGTGGAGTCGTTCACAGAAGCAGACATGACTCATGTTCATCCGTATATGTCGGGTGATATTGGAAGTGCTGTTGTATCCCCATCTCATACAGAAGCTGGGAGCATCATCCCCGAGTCTGAACCTGAGGTATGAAAAATTGGAATAAGATGTCACAATGCTATTTTTTTTATAGCTTCCTGAATCTTGTCTCATTCATTTACAGGATCTTAGTGAAGACAACAATGAATTCCTTTCTGAAGCAATGATGGCAGAAATGGAGGCTAGCATTTATGGTTTACAGGTTAATCATCACTGAAAATGTTTGATTTTCCCCCACAATGACAATGTTTTATTAGGACTTATATGATTTGAAAAAATTAACTCCCTTATGAAACCGATGTAATTTATGAACTTGACCATACTCCTCATGAACGAATAATCCAAGAGGTTGCTTCATGTAAATTTCCTTCTCAATGTCACCATGAAGCAAGACATTTTAATGTGACCAATGATGAATAATAGCCATAATGGTTAGAAGAGAATTGATGAACGACAAATACAACTATTTCTAACCATTATTGATTATCAGGGAGACCAAACTCTCTAGTTTGTTATTTGATAAAATTGAGTTTTACTTCCAAAATTAGCCTGAAGGGAGGGTTTTATTTGTTTGTTTATGATGTTTCTTACATTACAGTTCCATTGACATGTTTGTGTTTGTTACTAAATAATTTTTATGTTTCTAATGCTTTTCTACCTTTACATCTTTTTGTTATTTTATAACTGACTTCTTATACCATGTAATTCAGATAATAAGGAATGCTGATCTTGAAGAACTTACAGAGTTAGGTTCTGGTACTTATGGAACTGTTTATCATGGAAAATGGCGGGGAACAGATATTGCTATAAAGAGAATTAAAAAGAGTTGCTTTGCAGGAAGGTCTTCTGAGCAAGAACGGTTGGTAAGTTTTCAGTGCACTTTTCGTCTCAACAACTATTATGTTGAATGAATTTACATCTCAATCTGCTCGTATGTTTAATGTTACTTCTCATAATAAAGTGGATGGTAGGACTAAGTCCAAATGCATTTGCACTCTCTCCTCCACCCTCCTTGCTTTTGTCCCTCACCCTTTTCTTTTTTTCTCTTTATGTATCTATCTCCCTATATAGATTATGTTGGAAGTTAAATTTTATTGATGTCTCAAATTCAAATGAATTAAACAAAAGTTTGGAAATTTAAACCATAACGTGAAAACATGTCTTACGTACTATTTTGCCGTTTTTCTAGAAAGTTTACATTCATTTAAAAATTGTATACTAGTTTCAAAAGTAACTTTGTTCATTTGAAAGAAAAGCCCGCTAAGTACTTGAAATATTTCATGGTTTTGATAGGCAAAAGATTTTTGGAGAGAGGCTCAGATCCTTTCAAATCTTCACCATCCCAATGTAGTTGCATTTTATGGAATAGTACCAGATGGGGTTGGAGGAACCTTAGCAACTGTAACAGAATACATGGTTAATGGTTCCCTTAGGCACGTCCTTGTAAAGAACAATAGGTATTCTAACAATAATCTTCTTTGAATATAATTTTAAATGTTATTTATGCATGTACCAAATTTCAACTCTTTATGCAGATTACTTGATCGCCGTAAAAAGCTAATAATTGCCATGGATGCAGCTTTTGGTATGGAATATTTGCACTCAAAAAATATTGTCCATTTTGATTTGAAATGTGAGAATTTGCTTGTCAATCTAAGGGACCCACAACGACCAATATGCAAGGTAAGAATTTTAGGTGTCAAGTTTCAATTTGTTTAATGTTAAGGAAAGAGAGTAAGAGATTTAATGAAGTCCATATGTTAAACTACATTGCAAAGATTGGGTTATACAATAAAATGATGTTAAATACAAAGTAACAAATATCCAAATTACCGAAAAGACATGATTGGGTCATCCTACACAATAAATCTTGACACATTTAAATAGTTTCCAACACTCCTTTGGATGAAGGACACAATTCAAATGCACCGTGTTTGTCATGTATATAACTTCAAACATCTCATGGACTTATAGTCATTTGAATTGATTAACTAAGTGATGTTTTTGGTTTTGGATAGATCTTCTATAATGAAATGGAAATCAATATCGATGTGTATGGTCTACTGAGGCCATTGAGATTGTGTTTTGGATTCATTACTATAAGAGAAATTTGCTCCATGAATAGATGAATCTTTTATTTGTCAATTCTATATGGTTATGTGCAAGCTTAGTTGACCTAGATTGCATGGCAACAAAGACAAAGTCACATTTGGTAGCGAGGTAGGTCATATCTATTCAATTATCCACAATTTGATATATGAAGCCCATGTATCTTTTGAATCCTATAATAAACCTTTACAAGTTTATTATAAGAGAAAGAAAAAATTAATTTAAGGACAAATATAGTTTGTTACATCTATTAGTGTTAGTTGTTTTTTCTTTTTCCTAATTTCTATTTTAGCTTGTTAAGAAAATGTATTTTCCTTTGCATGGTGGCCTAGTTTCACTAGGAGGAGGTTAGGGATTTTGATTTTGCGTAAATAGGGAACTTAAGTGTAGAAAAGGAGGGTGCTCCCTTTATGGGTAAACTTGTTTACTTCGTTAGTAATTGTTGATACTTGGAGAAATAAAGAAGTTATTCTATGATTTGTTTCTGGGAAAGGAAGGAGTATTTGTTTTTCGAGTTGCAGTTTGGAAATCTTAGAGAGCTACTCTTAAAAAATTTGTGTGACCTTTCTTATCCCTTTTCAGTAAGGATAATCAATTTGGAATGTTGGAAAAAGTAGTGAATACACATGATAAAATTGGGATAGTTGAAGACAAATATGGAATATAACAAGAATCTTTTGCTACAAATGAATGAAAAGAAGGCACATTTGGTTGTTGGATATAATTTTGTAAACAAGAAAGGGAGGGACTTCAAACCTTCCAAGAAACTGAAGCTTGCCATTATTAGCATGGAGGGAAATGTAGTGTATTGGTTCTAAAATTGGAGTCAGAAGTCCAAAATCCATCTCGGAAAGAATTTTGCGAAGCATTGATGAGAAGATTTGTAGAATGTGGAATGGAGCAACAAATGAAAAGCCAGTCTCGTTGTGAAAAATAGTAGGAGTAGAGGATTATGTGTAGGAGTTTGAGTTAGTGGTTGCCAATGGCAAACCAAACTTGAAGGATCAAATATTGGGCTATTTTCAGTGAGACCGTGGAAAGATATTAGAGGTTTGGTGAGATACATGACCTTGAGGAGCTTAGTAGAGCCATTGGAATCGTGTGTGATGTAGAAGAAGCCATGAAACGAATGCATAGTAGGGGAGAACTACAAGAACATGGCACTAATTTAGGATTCCGTTTTTGAGGAGTCATCATGCCTAGATCATGGGCTATGAATGTTTCGATCAATAATAGGATAGGGCCACAATAGAAGATATTAGGAGTTCATGGGAATCTACTTCTTCTGTGGCAAAACTAAACGTTTCAAGACAAAATAGAGTATAACGTGTGGGCTAGCATGTGGATCTGGGCTCAGTAGGAGTGCTAAAAGGAAATTGATTGAGGATGAGGTGAGCAATGATGGGGAAATAGCCATGACAGGAGAAGAGGTAATAATAACGAGAATCTAGGAAAGATAGTAGATATGACATGCCAATGGATAGATCTTTCAACATGTTCAATAAGTGACACAACACAAACACATACTATGAAGATAAAAGGAAAACTGAAGGGTTGAGAAATTGTGATTTATATAGATGATGGAAATAGTCGCAATTCCATATCCAACAAGGTATTGAAAAGTTTGGTAATCTAACCAAAAGCAACCCAACCTTATTATGTAAGATTAAGTTAAGAGCTAGAAATAGAAAATCCACTAAAGTTTGCTGGAAGAATTTGAGGGTGAAGTTGGGACAATATAATATGGAAGGAGGTTTCTGGTTGTTTGAATTGGGGATAGTGGATTTGAGTCTTGGTGTAACATGGTTGGTCACTTTAGGGAAGATTAAAGCAAATTCGCAAACTTTGAGCATGACTTTAAAACATGCAAGGCAAAATATAAAAATACAAGGAGATCAAGCCCATCCAAAGCCATGATCCCCCAAAGCTCTAAAGATCTTGGCCAAAGAGGAAGTTGACATAATGGCCATGCTATGGTTTGTAAAGAAGAACAATTCAGAAGAGCAAGCATTGATAGTAGCCCAAATCAGTATGTTGCAAAGGATACTCCAAGAAAAAAAATTTGCAGCAATATTTCAAGAACCTCAAGAATTGTCCCTACTAAGGAATGTAGATAGCCAAATTCTTATCAAATCATAGATAGATCAAGTCAATGTAAGACCATGTCTACCCCCATTTGTAGAAAAATGAAAGAGACCGTAGTTATTAGGCCCAACAACAGCTCATATTTAGGTTCAATCATTTTGGCAAAGGAAAAGGATGGCAGTTGAAGGTTTTGTGTGGATTACCATGCTCTAAACTAAGCCACTGTATCAGATAAATTCTCTGTTCCAACAATAAAGGAGTTGATGGATGAATCAAATGGCGCTATGTACTTTTGCAAGATAAATTTAAGGGTTGAGTATCATCAAATCAGGATGCACGAACCAAATATACCAAAAACCGTTTTTATAACACATCAAGTTACAAATCTTTGCAATGCCTTTTGGACTAAACAATGCACCATGAACTCTATCCTAAGGCCTTTCCTTTGAAGGTGTGTCCTTGTTTTCTTTTATGATATATTGGTATAGAACAGGGCATGGGAACATCATATGGATCATTTGAGGCATGTGCTAGCTAAATTAATGAAACAGTCTTTCTTTTTTAACTAGAAAAAGTGTGCTTTTGGAAAAATAAGGATAATTTATTTGGGACATATTATATCAAAAGAGGGAGTATCAATGGATAAGCAAAAGACTGAAGCTGTTTTATGGTGGCCCTTGCTAAGGACTATGAAAGCTTTTAGAGGATTTTTAGGACTTATCGGGTACTACTGGAGGTTTATATGTTATTATGGAATTATAACTCATCTATAGACTACTTATTGGAGAAGGGGAATTTTAAACAGACACGAGAGTATTGAAGATTTCACCAGGCAGTTACCCCAATTTTTTCATAAAAATTCTCCATAGATTGTGATTCGTCAAAAGAGGGAATAGGGGTTGTGCTGACACAAAATGAAAGACCTATTGCATATTTTAGCAAGTCCTTGTCATATACACTTGCTTAATTACTCTATGAGAAAAAAATGGATGCCTTTAGTACTAGCTATCCAACATTGGAGGCCATATCTGTTATGTCAGAAATTTACTGTATTTACAGACTAGAAAAGTTTTAGAAATCTATTGGATCAGAGAATAAATACTCCAAACAAACAAAATTGGCTGGAAAAGCTAATAGGGTATGAATTTTAGATAGTGTACAAGGTGGGTGCTTCCAAGTTGCGAATGACTAGCAAGGATGAGGATAAAGAAATGCAAGTCATATCAAGACCCATTTGGTTGGACATTAGAGAGATTGATGAAGAGGTTAAGATAGATTAAGCTTTAGCCAAAATTGTGGAATATTGAAAAAATTATTCAATTTCATATCTATGCTATACCCTAGAGCAGAACAGGTTGTATTACAAGGGTAGATTGGTTTTATCAGCATGCTCCCCATGGGTTCCTAACTTTCTCCATGAATTTTATACTACTTCCATAAGGGGGCATTTATGGACATTCAGGTATTTACAGAACCCATGGAAGAATGACATGGTCAATTTTTTGGGTTGGCATGAGGGAAACAATGAGAGAGTATTTAGTCACCTGTCATGTGTGCCAAAGAAGCAAATACCAAGCTTCGTCCACAACAAGGTTAGTGCAGCCATTACCCATTTCTACAGTCATATGGGAGGAAATCAGTATGCATTTTATTGTGGGTCTTCCTAAATCTAAAGGTTTTGATGCAGTGCCGGTAATTGTGGACAAATTGAGTAAATATGGACATTTCATTTTGCTTAGGCATACCTATATCGCAAGGTCTATAGTTGAGATTTTTGTTAAGGAAATCATTAGACTTGATGGGGTGCCAATAAGTGCAAAGATCCTACTTTTTCAGGCTAAAACCTGAGACATAATGAAATCCCTGTCTTGAACAAAAAGCATTATTACATTTTTTAATGAAAAATAGCTATAAAATGTTTTAATAAAAGACTGAAAAGGCATATTTAGGAACTGGTAATAGAACCATAAAGCAAGCATTGACATCTGGTTGGTTGGAAATAACTTGGGTGATTTTCAAACCAAAACCCTTTATCCTTCAATCCTTTGCCTCAACTTTTTCACTCATTCCTCACTGTCCCACCCTCTGTCAATTTGTATTGGAGCACTGTAAAGTTATAGCAATGGATTGAATAGGATTTGTAGCATATGCTTGAAGAAAACATGTGGGAACTGGGAAGCAGTATGAAGTTGTCTTCTTACATAATATGACATGCATTTTCTTTTACAACTTTGTTGATTATTTTTTCCTAGGTTGGAGATTTTGGATTATCAAGAATTAAACGCAATACCCTAGTATCCGGAGGTGTGCGAGGAACCCTTCCATGGATGGCACCAGAGCTATTGAATGGGAATAGTAGTCGGGTTTCTGAAAAGGTAGCTTGAGACTTAATATAAAATTTAGTAATGTGGAAGAATCAATGAGTTTTTTGCAGTCATACAGCTTGTGGAATGACTTTGACAGGTTGACGTTTTCTCATTTGGTATCTCGATGTGGGAGTTATTAACAGGAGAGGAACCTTATGCAGATATGCATTGTGGCGCTATTATTGGTAAGAATCTAGTTTATACCTTAAGGTAAAGCTAAATTCTTTTATCAGACATAAGAAATTTTGTGGGAGAAATGGAGCAACATAACGAAAATTAAAATTTTATTATTGTAGGAGGTTGCATAATTTTCTGTTCTATTTTGTCTTAATTATTATTGATATTTTTAAGGGATGTTAATGTAATTCTGCTGGATGTTCACAAGTAACAATATGGTCATTAACTGGCACTATAGTTGTGAATCTGTTGATTACCATATTGGTATGACTAAGGCTAGACCAGATGGAATTTATGTTAGTGATGAGGTGCCTCCACATTTTGTATTCTGTCTGGTCACTGCATTTCATTAATTTTTTTTATGTTAGTTTAGTAGACATGTACTGTTAGAATGCTTCCTCCAGTTATCAAAAGCTCACAACATTAGTAACTAAAATTGGAGGATATATAGGGCATAAAATATTTTTCTTTTAATATTCAACCAGTATTAGTATTTTATGAACTTTCAACTCAAATAATTGCTGAAACAGAATGCAAGAGATTCCTGTGTGAAAATCTCTTCGATGTTTTTTGAAACTCCCACACAAGGCATTGAGTATTAGGATATATTTGGTGTTCAGGATATGATAGAATATAAGAACAAAAAAATATATGATGGAATAAGTGTAGAATACTTCGAGACAACATTCATATTTGACACAGGGCAGATAGTGATAGTTATTGGTGGTGGCGATTGTGAACAATGGTCATGGCAGTGGGTAGTGGGAGTGATAGTGAGGGTAGTAGTAATTAATGAGATAGTGGTAGTGGTGACGAGGTGATGGTGGCATTGGCAATGCTTATGGTGGTTCCGGCGATGGTAATGGCATTGGGGTCACTATAGCAATGGTGGTGGTGGTAAGGGAGCCAATATTCTATCACAGAGCTTTATATTTTGATATCCTTGTTATAGCATCTGATAGAGAATAATAAGTTAAACAGCTAAGCCGTTGAAGAATTTTTTTATAACTCAATTGGTGGACTTAATACGATAGGATAAGATAATAGAATATGATAGGGTAATATGCTAAGAGTAGCTTAAGTTATTATCTTGTGTCTGGAACTAAATAATGATGAAATATCATATAAATTATGTTGAAATGACTTTACATTAAAATTACATATAATTTTCTAAAATCTGAATTTACTTTATATGTTTTTTATAAATTTAAAATTATAAAAAATATATTATAAAATTTTTATATAAGATTTTAAATTATAATTAATATTTTAAAAAATTTAAACAATAATTATTAATTTTAGTATTTTAATAAATGATGTCATTTTAATTTATATGTCACAATAATTATAAATATAAATACATACAGTATAATATGTTCAATAAAATATTATTGATATATATTATTACATAAATTAATATTACAAAATTATCTTTTATTTATATAGTTACTTTTTCTTAAAATTACAAACAAATTATATAACTTTTGTAAAATATTTGAATTCTAAAAATTTTAATATTTTAATTATCAATATAATTTAAAAATATGTTAAGATTATAAAGAGCTCAGTATACTGTTGGACCTAATCCAGTTCCCCTTAGGATAATAAATAAGTTTGAGGGACAAGATAATACTAGTATATCATTTTTTTATTTTTTGCACTAAACAATATATTACACTAGGCTATGATAGTTATCCTATCCCATCTAGTCTACCAAATATTAGCCCTTAAGGACTTGCCTTGATAAAGAGGAATAGAGAATATATCAAATTCTTGACTACCTGCAATTGTGTCAATGATGCAATCCTTTAAATTTGTATTATATTTTTGTTCTTGATAGTATAGAAGTCAGGGATGTGTTGTGTTGTCCATGCATCTTCTTATGGTTCTCTGTTTCCACTGGAAGAATATCAACAACTTTCTAACTTTGATTTCATTCAGGGGGTATTGTAAAGAACACTCTTAGACCTCCTGTGCCTGAAGGATGCGATTCTGAATGGAGGAAGCTTATGGAAGAGTGTTGGTCACCTGACCCTGAAAGCCGGCCATCATTCACAGAGATAACCAACAGGTTAAGATCTATGTCTCTAGTCCTTCAAGCAAAAGGGAATTATCAGGCATATCAGTTAAGACCCTCCTGAATGAAAGATGGCACATTTTCTCCAGATATGTTTGCTGGTGCAGGATTTTCATTGTACAGTACTGTGTTTAAAGAAGCAGTCAAGAATGGATTGACATGCTTCCAGGGTTATCACAACATTTACCTACGGTTTCATGTGATTTTTATTAGCTACGATTTCTTCATTTGTTTATTCTTTTTTGTAAAAATCTGAGGTTAAGATCATGGTATAGTAGTGTTACTTAGATCTATGGAATTTTGTACTTAGTGCATGGCTGAACATTTTGCAGAAGATATGTAAAAATAGGAAAGAAAAAGCGTCCTTGTGTGTATACAGCCAACAGTGCTTGTAATATTTGTTTTGATTGTTGATGTGAGAATGTATGTTGCACATATGTTGTCAGGGAGGTGCACTCAAAGATCAATATGTACAACAAAATAGAAGTGTTAGAAAGTAAAAGGAATAAACCATGAATTCCATTCTCCTTAGGCTTTTATTTCCTCCAACCCAAGTGACCCAATTGTTATATGATCATTGCTACAGAAGAAGAGAAGAGAAACGTTGTTCTTAGAAGAGAAAAAAAAAAAAAAAATCTTTTTATAAAGTTCTTTTTAGAACACATTTCATGTGTTTTGGAAAATTTCTTCTGAAAAATTCATTTTGAAAAATGTATTCTGGAAGGTATTATTATATGCATTTCAAAAAGTATGTTTTAGAAAATTTGTTTCAGAATGTATTTAACGTGTTTTAAAAATTTTATTCAAAAAATCTTATTTTAGAAATTTTATCTTGTTCCAAAAAACGTGTTTAGGAATGTATTTCATAAATTTGGAAAAGTATGCTTTGAAACAATTTTCGGGATAAGAAATCTAAAATTTACTTTAAAGAATGGTAAAATAATCATTGTAAAAATTGTGAAGATGTATGTTTACAAGTTGGGGCAAAAAGTAAAAGCCTTCCTTTCCTTAAATATTCCCTGCTCCCCGTTTAGCTATAGCCTCTATCTTTTTTTGGATGCGAATCAAGTCATTTGACAACCTAGATGCAGTGGTGTACTTTCTTTTAAAGGTAGGGAATAAAAGCTTGGAATAAAATGATGAAGTCAAAAGTTATACATCCATCATGTTCCTTTTTGTTATGGGAACTCATTCAACCAGGTGGGGGAAAATACGACATATAATGAAATCATTAGTTATATAAAGTTAATTGTTACATGTTCATCTAGGTATGTGATATTGTCAAAGAAGTCCATGTTTAATGTCATCCCAAGAAGAGGAATATGTACGTCCATGATTTCATCTCTAAACAAATGGAGTTATGGTCTACCTAGAATGGATATGTATTGAAGGTCTTATCGAGAGTGGACCTGCTTGTGAGGTTTTAGCATAAAGTTGAGAATCATGATGCATGTTAGTTGTCTTTATGTGATGTGTCATAGTTGTCCCATCTTTAAAGTCTTTCAATTTAAGGGAAGGGACATATCCATGATTCCATCTATAAATAGACGGAGTTCTTGTCTATCAATGACGCTAAGAATGTGAATTAAAGGTTTAGAAATGACTTTGTTTGCTTGAAGTTTAGTATTTGTACGATGCATTATAACAATTTTTATATAGATCTTCATTTCATCAATGAATTTACGGAGTCTATAAGAATTTACGGAGTTTATAAGGGAGTTGTTATGTTTGTTTCTCTTATAAATGACTATATTCTTTCTTTGTGATGGAATTTTTAATTTCTCAGCGGTCATAATTCTTTGATGTGTCTTCCTTTAATATCTTTTAACTAAGGTTATCAGACTCGAGAGTCTACATAGACTCATGAAGTGTATATAAACTTGACTCGTAAGAATTTATATTAAAAAAAATTCAATAAAAAAATAAATATTAGACACTGATACTGCAAAAAAAATACAACTATACTTTCAATTTATATTTTATTCCTGAAATCACACTTTAATTTAAAAACAAAGCAACTAAACTAAAAATAAACTTACCTTAAAAAATTCACTCACTCATGGAAACCTAGCTCGCAAAAAAGAACATGCAAAACCCAACTCGCAAGACGGGGCAACAATAAGCAATGAGACAACGACGAGATGCGATGACGAAACGCAACGAGATAGTCGCGAGACGCGGCACGACAATAGTGAGACGCGGCGAGATTAAGGTGAGGCGCACGAACCCAGACGACGAGGAATGTGCGGCACATGCAACGAGAGGATGACCAACAATGAATCCAAGCAGTGATGAGCAAAGCGACGACAATGAAGCCTAAATGCAACGACAACTGTGGGTTGTTTTAGGCCTTCTTCTGCACTTGTCGTCTCTAGGACAGACTCGCGAGTTTGGACGAGTCCACCAAGTCTGTGTCTGAGTCTATTGAGTTCACTCAAAAAAGGAGTTTACTCGCGAGTCAACTCGGTCATGGGTAGTAGAAAGGTAAACTCGGACGAATTTACGAGTCAACTCATGAGTTTGATAACAATGCTTTTAACTCCATAATCATTTGCTTTATAGCTGAGGAGGGATCAATATGAGTCTTTTTCCTTTCATATCTCAATATTAGTTGTTAAAATTCATCTTGTAGCAACATAGCTTGATTGTTAGTATTAGAACAAAAAGAGAAGACTAAGTTCAAGAGTTAGGTGAATTGAACTTTAAACACTTTCATAAATAGATGAACTATTTTCTTTGAATCATGATGACCTTTATGAAAAAATAAATTCCAACTTCTAGAGAGGTAAAGATAATGTTTGTTAGCCTTCCATATGCAAGCAAACAAATTTAAATCTAGATTTAATATGCAAAAGTAAAGGAAAAAGGATTAACACAAAATTATATTAATTTTTCCTAATAGGAAAGTTATATTTATTTGTCTAATTATCTTGATTAAGTCAATCTAGTATATATTTTAAGTTTTATCAAACTCATACAAGGAAATAAGAAATATCACACAGATATTATAATCTAGAATCCTACAAAATATCTTATAACAACACATACAAATATATTAAGTCTTACAAGATCTTTTACAACCATATACACCAAGATCTTAAACTTTAGAAGATCTTTTGTAGTCACTTATGAAATCCTATCACAAACTACACCCCTAACAATAATAGTCAAGAATAAACACACCCAATAATTAAGAAAAAGAAATAAGATCAATTAGAGAAATTGTATCACAAGATGAGAAGAAAAAAAAGTATATAAATGATTTTAAATGTGATTTAATGTATGATTTTAAAGTCATTAATTCATTGGAGGTGCTTCAAAACATATCATTCTAATTTAGAACAATTGTCAAAATGATTGTGTAAAAATAGTTTGTGATAACTCTTATATAAAACTAAATAACGAATATTATATGTGACTTTCTACATTTGTTACAAGCCATAACCAATGTAAAAAGGATATTCCAAGTCCAATCTTAATTATTTCCTTCTTTTTTAGTCATACTACATCGATTCTTACGGTATGCCAACTTTTTATATCAATCTACGCCAGGTTTGCAATGTAGAATGTAAATATTCTTTTTTCAAGTAATATACCAACAAGAATTTAGTGACAAGACCTTCTTAGGTATATTTTGGATTATCAAGGTACATCTAATGTTCTTTTTTTAAGATTGTTGATTTACAAATACAAAGAAAAGATGACTTGGCTAAGAGGAAAGTTGCTCTGAACTCAAATGTTTTACACTAATTGTGTAATGAAGTTTGATACAATGTTAGTGATCTTGTATTCTAATGTACTTTCTCATTAGTAGCTTGATAATGCTACTACAATTGGTTAGAATTTCAAGAGCCTACGTACAACAATAGCAAATTATACTTTATGCAACATTGCTACACAAACATACAAATGAAAGTTAGGAAATCTTGAGATTTGTTTGGTTTTGTTAGGTATCCAATTGTGAGTCTAAGTCCCACATTGAGTAGGAATGAGAAAGTTGAGCAGCATACGTTCACAACTATTTGGTCTCTTCCAAATGCATATAAATAAATGTTTAGAGGATGGGTTTCGAACAAATAGGCTAAACTTTTACTATTATCTTCATAACATGGTCCTGGCTATTTGTAAAAGTGAAGAGTTTTTGTCTTTTCATCCTTTAATTGGTATTTCCATCCAGTGTATTACCTTAAAACATTATAATTATTTCAGTTTTATGTAAAAAGATTTAGAACACCCCTTATCTTTATATCTATATTAGAGACAAAAACAGAAATTGATTTTTAATGTGTAATTAATTTTTGAAATTGAATACTTATATACATTATATTCAGTTAAATATATGATAATTAGTTAATTATTTTATATATTTAAATATAAATATATTTATTTATTTCTTCGTCTTTCTTATAAAATAACTAATTATGGTATCATTTAACATATTCGTTCAAGTATTTGAATGTTAGTTACTTGAAATATTTGATTAACTCTTCGATTATGAGAACCTTAACATATTATTCATCAACACCCCTTCCATCCAGACAACTATTAAATTTTTTCTAACTACTTTATTAAGTTGTTATTTTTATATCTTAAACAAATTAAAATATATTTTAAAAAATTTCCTTTTTAAAATTTTCAATTATAACTCAAATATCTTTTAAAATTTTTAAAGATATGCGTGGTAACACAATTATTTTTTTTTCTTTATAAGAGTAAAAAAGATCATTTCTCCATGAAGCTTTTTCTATTGACAAAAAAATGTATGTTAACAAATATAAAGAATATTTTATCAACTTTTAATGTAATACTATAGAAAATAGCTATAAAATAAAAACTAACATAGAATTTAGTTTTAGAGATAAATAAGATAACATCTATTCTTTTTTTTAACATAAAAGTTGTTTAAGTAATTAAAAGTTAGTTATTTACCTTTTATTTTTATAACAACCACCAACTCTCTCTCTTTCTTTAATAAGATATACATTTTTACAAAAAACCACCGTCTCTCAAACAATTTCTCTTTAAAGTTTTCTACATTCTCTCTAAATTTGTGATCTCATAGTTATCAGATTGACAATCAGAGGACATTCTTAGATTCCTAACGTTGAGTAGATCAAGAGTGTCCGATCAAATTCTTGAACAGAGTTAGGTTGCCTGTGATTTTAGGGTTTTTGAGTATCTCTACTCTATAGAGGTAAGGGAAGCTAGTTTGATTGTTTTTCATAAATATTGTAATTATTTGTTTATTAATGAATTGGATGAATGTTTATGTATTGTATGATATAGTATCAATGTTTGTGAATAATGTGGTGTGTTATGGAGACATAGTATTTTAGGAAAGGAGATACCCATTTTGAGATTATTAGGATGTGCATTGTTTGGAGATTCAAGGAGGTATCCTGACTTTACTGGTACATTGGATTCACATAGATGAAGATTACCAGTTAGTGAAAAGTCGAAGGAGGTTCATATGGTCCTGTCCGAGGTTTGAAATATGAGCTCAATCGGAATAAGACATATGGATTAACCCTGTGCATATGAGATCCGAGATCCGAGGTTTGAAATATGAGCCCGATCGGAATAGATTGTTCTGAGGTTTGAAATATGAGCCCGATCGGAACAGTTGGGTGGTATATGACAGGTGCACACCTTTGAGTCTAACTCAATACACGAGTGTCTTCAGGAAGTAGAGAGTCTAGTGTCTTTGTTTGTGAGTCAAGTGTATGTATGATGTGAGATGAATTATGAAAGTTTGATTTGTTATTTTTGGGTTGATATAGAAATTTAATTTATGAAAATCTATTTTTTTGAAACTCTTTAGCTTACTCTTATTTTTGTGTGGTGTTTGTTTTGTTTTAAAACTGCGATGATGATCGTGTATATTATATATGAGCAGATGATTTGACAGGTGGTATGAGTCCCAAGTAAATCGTTGGAGAAACTTTATTTTGTTTTATTTTATTTGTAATTTTACGAAGATAATTTTATTAAATCTTATTTAGAGAAGTATATTTTGAAATACATGTATAGATTTTTATATCGAAGTTTATTATATAATTTTATGCAATAAAATTCCTATCATATTTTAAAAAATATGAGATCTGACATTTAGAATAGACAAAATTTTCACTTATATTATCCTTCAAATGTTACTACTATACTCATCTTATATAAATAAATAAAAAGTCGTATTTATTTACGAAAAGGTACATACCTTATCCGTAATCGTATTGTATACGTATCCTACCAGTTTCATGGACGCTGAGTATTTAAACCCACGATTCAGCCCAATGTGTTTGGACCCGTGACTCAATATCCTTGTTGATAGGTGCACACTGCATTTTCATCTTTGTTCGTCACAATTCTATTATATATAAAAATAATATATACATATATATATATATATATATATATATATATATATATATATATAAAATTATATAATAAAGCCTTCGTTTTGGAATTCCATTTTCCTTCTTGTCTGGTTTCTTCTCTGTATCGTTGGGATCTCTTGCATAGACCAACCCCAGAAGAAGAAGGAAATAAATAAAAAATATAAATCAACCCTTTTGTAAATCCCCACCTTTTGTTCTTCTAAAGATTTCATTTTGCTTTCTTAGTTTCTGCAATTCATCTTTGTCGATCCTAATTGGGTTTGATCTTTCTCTCTTAATTTTATAATTGTGTTGTATTACTTTTGGATTTTAATTGTCCCAAGAAAAATCTTGAAATTTTATGGTGATTGAATTTTGTTCAGGGTTTGGGGGTTAGGTTTAGGGTTAGTTTTTAATTGGTGTGGTGGTTGAATATTGATCTGGGGTTAGTGCCGGCCATGTATGACCTTCCTTGGGATTTGATTGGGTTTTGGAAATTGGTGCCTAGTTATCCCCAATCTATTGTGGGATTCCTTTCTGTTTCTCTATTCCGCTTGGTTCTAACATTTTGTGATTGGTTTGGTGTTTGGATGGATGCGTGCAATTGGAATGTTCCACAATTGCCCTGTTTTTTTTTTATATTTTTATTTTATTGAAAAAGAGGTTTGTGCTTGGAAATCATTACTAGTTTGCTTGATTATCTATATAAATTTGTGTGGTAGATGTCTTGTTTGGGCGAAGAAGTGATTTCTGTTGTTCATGAATCCTGAGAACTTGCAAAACTTTGTGGCTTGATATTGCTATATGGATTTTGTTATTTTTCCTTGATGTCTATTTTTATTGTATTGGTTTCTACTTAATATTTTTTATATATGGGCAAAGAATCGAATTTGATTCTCTGTTATGATCGTTGTCCATTTGATTGATTATATGACTTAATAGTGCTAATTGCTCCATGCTTTAGGACTTTGAAGAGTATGTGGGATAGACATCATGAGTATGCAAAATTTGATTTGATTATCCTAGGTACCTATAATATTGACACCTTGGTTTTGGTTGTATCGGATAGGAATAATTCCTGTCTACACTGCTAACCTCACTTTTTTGTGGCTATTATCAATGTAGTAATCCTTCACTTGCATATTTACAACTCACCCTGATAATGTCTTTGTAATTTCCTGAACTTTTCTGTCCCTCAGCATCATGATATATTTGGAGTGTTGCTTCTATAACAATAATGCATTGAAGCCCTTTTGTTTCTTATTTGTTTTCCTGCATGCTCATTTGAGTTTTGCTGAAATAACTAGAAAATACTCATTCCCCCATTTTTAACATTTCATAATGTCAGTTCCATTCATATCCTCTCCTAGGTTTGATCTTATATGCAAAACAAAAATAAAAAGGATTTGCTGATGAGCCTCGATCACAGAATCCATGTTGACTTCTGATAATGTGATCTAGCATACTAGGTATAAACATGTTTGAATAGCAAACTCTCCCGATATCATCTTATTCAAAGTAATTTGTTGTGTTGATGAATCAGTTTGATTGAAGTGTCATTATTTCTCTGTTTATATGGTTCTGTTTCTAATTGACGATTCATAGATTTTAAACTTAATTGATACTGAAATTTATTGGATTGAGATCTTGTGTTGCTGAACATAGTCTTTTTCTTCCTTTTTTTGATGGTGTACCCGCAGATTTTGGGGCATGTTGGTGATTCTGTTGTACAGAAGTGTTCGTTAGTATTACATGTGTCCAAGATTATTGTAAACATTGATTCATTTTTTGTATCGTACTTTGGAGCATTGCATGAGGGATTGCCCTCTGATTCTTTTGTGAAGTCATCTAAAGTTGTTATAATTACAAACTGAGCCAGAAGCTGGTAGGGAATATAGCTAGAGCTTATTGCCCCGGTAAGTTTATAAGCAAACAGTACATCATATTGTTATTCCCATGTCCTTTATTTCTTTTTGAAAAATTTCTTTTGCATTGTGCTCACTACATATTTGTTGAACTATTTAATTTCATTTCTTGTATGGATCTCCTTTTTTATATTTTCATTGACAATTTTTTTTTCTAGTCGTTTTTATAAGTTAAAACTCCTTTTCTTATACCTAGTTTTCTTCTGTGAGAAAAGCTGGACTTTACAATGGGTATACCTAATTTTCTTCTATGAAGAATCTGGATTTTGCAATCGACAAGAAATTATTTGTTAATTTCTTTTTTACCATATGGTAAATCTTTTGATATTTTCTTGAAGTAGTAGGTTAATAGTCACTAGAGCAAGGTACCGTTACTTTGGAAGTTATAAATTAACATTTGGGTACAGATACGAAGTGTTGTTACAACAGATAAGAGTAATTGTCGGTCTTTGTTAAATTAGTTTTAGTTTAGTCTGAAGTAATGACCCCATTTTAGTATAGGTCTTTCAGTTTAAAGAATCTGACGACAAGGGTGCCATTAAACTTGAATGATGATTGATGTCCTAGCCATATGCTTGGGTTTGAATCCAAGATTATGTTATATTGATGTCTTTGGAGATGTACGAAGAAGTCACTGTTTTGTAAATGGGGTTACGTAATCCTTTAGTTACTGTACGTTGTGTTATCAAGAGTCTGTTCTTCTTATCAGTTTTTTCTTTTTAACTTTTCTTATATAATTATATAGAGTCTAATAAATTACAGGTTTTGTGTCAGTAAAGTGTGAACTTTTGAGGAGTGGAAAAAGTGTGATGTACTTCATTTTGAATTATAAATGATGCACTGCAGAGTTAACATATTGGAATGCCAGATGTAGACTATACCTTATTTATTTAAATCTCAAAATCACACAGAATCAAAACATTATCTTCTTGTTATTATGTTGTGTAGGAAGGATGTAATAGTGCATAAGCTTCACTGTTGTGTGTAATAAAAGGAAAACGTTATACATTTATGTTTTGTTCCTTTTTATGTTTTAATGAGAAGGGCAAATAGAACTAAAATTAGAGGAATACATAGAAATTGGAGGGAAGCCAGTGATTAGAAGTCCAAGCAATATCATACATAAAGCTTATCAGTTATCGCTTTTATTGTGCATTTCACAATAGGCAAAGCTTAAGTGGTCTGTGTGGAGTTTTTATTATATCTAGTTTTAGTTTGTTACATTTTTGTTGTAACTCATTGCTTGTTCCTAGATGAATAGAATTGTTCTTCTGCCGCTGATCATGTTTTTTATTTTTAATTTGATGTCAAAGAATTGTGTGTATGATATCTAAGTATGTAAAAATGAAAAAAAATTGGTCTGGTTACTTGCATCCTTTTCTAATTAGTTCAATATGTTGAGTAGTTAACACCTTGCGAAGAAGATGGCTGGTGTTAAGAGAAGATTATGTAGTGATTCAGATATCCATGCTCTTCACAAAGAACTGGATGAAGTTTCATGTCCTATCTGCATGGACCATCCACATAATGCTGTTCTCCTACTTTGCAGCTCTCATGAGAAGGGCTGCAGATCTTACATTTGTGATACAAGTTATAGACATTCAAATTGCCTGGACAGATTTAAAAAAATGAGGGACAATTCTAAGGAGAACCAAAATTTACCCAGTTCTTTAGTTAACACAAACAATTCTGGTAATAGTTTTGATATTAATATTACTATGCAATCTGACATGCATGATGTTAATGAACTCCATGAAAATGAAATTAATACTCTATTGTCTGTTGGACTTGCACAAGGATCAAGACAGGGTGATGCCCAAGATCCAAGTAGGCATTTAGACCCACATGATGAAGGAATTTTAGAAACTGCTGATTCTGAGACCTTGCAGGACAGGGCTGTGCTTGAGGATTTAGGTGCAGATAGTTCATCTGAAACAAAATTGAAATTGAAATGCCCTTTATGCCGAGGTGCAGTACAGAGCTGGGAGGTGGATGAAGAGGCTAGAAATTATCTGAACGTGAAGAAGAGAAGTTGCTCAAGGGACTCATGCTCATTTGTTGGTGATTATCTGGAATTACGTAGGCATGCCAGGAGAGTTCATCCTACTTCTAGACCCTCTGACATTGATCCTACTAGAGAAAGAGCCTGGCAACATTTTGAGCGCCAGAGAGAATATGGTGACATCATGAGTGCTATTCAGTCTGCCATGCCTGGAGCTGTGCTGGTTGGGGACTATGTTCTTGAGAATGGAGATGGTATTGCTAGGTTATCAGATGAACGTGAAGGCAACATCACCAATGCAAATGGATCTTGGTTAACCACCACTATATTGTTTCAAGTGATGGATAGTACCATTGAAATCGTTAGGGAACCAAGAGCTCGTTCGAGTACGTGGTCGAGGCACCGTCGTTCGTCTGAACGCCGGCGCTATCTTTGGGGTGAGAATTTACTGGGTCTCCATGAAAACGACATTGAGGATGATCTTAGGATATTTAGTGATGCAGGTGAAGATCCATCCCCTGTCCCAAGGAGGCGAAGGCGGTTGACCCGGACAAGGTCCAATGAAGATCAACCACGATGATTGCCATCATTTACCTGGTAATGTTCATAGTTCAGTTTTATGGCATGAACTTGTATTATTTGAACTGTTTTGAATATGTCATCACTTAACGCACTTGGTTTCTTCATTAGAATTGTTTGAACTTGTTCAAAGTTGTGTGGGAAATGCATTCAGACCTATGTTCCAGCTTTGGACCAAGAGTGTACTGAAGCAGCAAGTTCAGAATAAATCATGGTCATTTCTTTGAACACTAGTTTCATGGAAACAAGGGAAATCTCTAGAAGGATGTTTTCAAAGACCCCTTTAATGTAAAATGCATTTAGCCTTTTGAAAACACTAAACATTTGGGTGATTTGGAAGGTTGTTGCACTGTTAATATTGTTATCATGTATAATAAAATGTACTGCGAACCTATGCTGTTCAATCCTTATCTGAACTAAATTGTTTGATTTGAGCTGGGGAATATTGTGTGATTCTTTTCAGACAAGTGACCTCACCTGAAACATTGTCACACGTTTGACGCAATGCTTCAAACTAGTTATTATTTTTGGGAGGTCATTCAAGTTAAAAAGCATGAAAGGGACTAAAGAAAGTGTGGATTTAGAAAAGTAACTGAACTGGTCTGTGATGCAAAGGGACCTGTCAACAATTTCTATGTTTAAACGTTTGAATGCTCTAAACAAAGAGATAATAATTATTCATAATGTAAGATTTAGGTTTCAGTGCTCAAGGTTATCTTAATGATAATAAATAATAAATTGAACTAGAAAATTTAATTCAATTCTACTATATGTTATAATTTAATTGTATTTATAATTGAAATGGGTTCTTTAACATACTCTATTATGTTAAAGATTGGACATCTGGAACCTAAATTAGGGAAATTTAGAATAGTTGACATGATAGACTTAATAAACTTAATTAACATAGGATTAACTTAATAATTAACTTAATAATTTTGATTAGAATAAACTTAAAATAGTTCTAATACTAATAAGACATAGTCTGTAGCTACTTCTATATATATGTAATATTATAATTTGCTTCGAATCTGTATTGCTTAAAATCCATGTTCCTCAAAAATGTTCTTAAATAATGTTGTACTGTGTTTGATTGGAAGACATTGGAGGGTGTGTTGAAAAGGTTTCAAAAACGGTGATGATGGAATCAAATTATTTGTGTGTTGACTGTTCAGACCTGGCTCAACCTCCTATGTACGGCCATCCCATCTTCTCCTTGAAACGGTGCCTTGCCACGTTACAGAATAATAAATAATAATAAACAAATAAAATAAAAAAGCTGTGTGGGAATGATTTATTTTACAATGTTATTTATTATTTTTTAGATTCCCATCAACTCTAATATTTTTGTAAAGTAATAAGAATTTATAAATATAAAAGTGGCAACTGACTATGATTACATGATCAACTTATCATTAACACCATATTTTAACTAATTTCCTATTGTCTCTCTATTCTACTTAAATTGCTTACTTTGTTTCCATGTTTCTATTTTTATTTATTCTCCACTTAATTATTCACATTTCTACCCCACCCATATAATTAAAACTATTTCATTTCTCTATAATATTAGATAATTTTTTACTTTTTCATCAGTTATAAAAGTTAGCTATATTAACTCCAGCATTAAAATAATATTCATTCAGTTAACTTTCTAATTGATTCAAAGTTGATTTTACTCTTAATATACATAAAAATATTATTTAACAGTTTAAGTAAAGTTATATTAATTCACAATAATGTAAATAAAAAAATAGAAGCATCTAAATATTACTTTTAGACAAAGCATTTAAAAAATCTATAAAAGTGTGCAACCAAACCTTACAACCATGCACTAGAAAAATAAGGAAAACATGTTTAATCAAGTTATAATTTTAATTAAGAAGGGTAGTCGATATTTTAGAGATCGTTTAAAAAACAACACTAGGTTAAATTTCAAATACTCCAAGTATTGTGTAACAAACTAAAACGTTGGTTTAAAAATCTAAAAAAGAAGTTCGGTAACTATAATTTAACACTGAACATACCTTACATAATTCATGAGTGAGTTTCACATATTGACTAATCGTTAGACTACATAATCATGGTAATAAACCTAGCTAATTGAGTTTACCTAAAGCAATAAACAACAATTGCTATCAATAGAGATAATAAATCATGGCGCTGAAAGGTAATGATAAAATTTTATTTAGATGTACCTCCTCAACCTAAAGTTCATCCCACTTATCAAACCACTTTCTTTTCTAAGCAATAAGATAATACGATCATCCATTTATACAGGATATCATGAATGCGATTATATTGAAAATTTCAAATTATTGAAAATTACAGTCCACTTAAGTTTGTTAGTGAATTGGTTCATACGAAATGATACATAAATCTCTTCACTTTTAACAATAGTAAAGTAAATCAACAACTGATGGTTTGATATATATTGGTCAAGGTCGACACCTCTTACATTATGCTTATTAGAAAGTGAATTCTAAATTACTTTGAAATGTCATCTCTATCTACGTGTGGCTATGAAGCTTTTGGCAGAAGACTAGACTATCATCATTGTCAAAAAGTTTTATGCTTGTAACCTGAAAATATCACCATATACCTTAAATAGTTAAAGAGTTAAGAGTATAGTAGCACCATACAATTCTAAGTCCACTACCTACCAAAATGAAATAATGGATTTAGCAATCAAACAAGTATAGAGGTACCACAACCTCCAGAGTAGAGTAATAATGTGGAATTTATCTCTCTTGAGGATTATAATGTCAAAAAATAAATAAAATCAATTTGGATGTGTGAAATGAGATGAAGGAGAATCAATATATTGAATAAATGTCTAAATTCAACTTCGACTGCAATAAGGTCAAAGTACTCACACTGTTGAGTAATCAGTTGCTTCATGCAAAGATAGTTGAAAGATGTTCTCACCCAAAACTCCAACTTGTTCGCATGAAGTACAACTGAGATATCAGAGATCGATCTTGACTTTATATGTCATAATTTAGCCATTTTATCAAAAGCTAAATTGGTGGCTCCAAAAATAAGAAAGCTTGGCGAGAAGTGATAATAAGTCATTGATTAAGAAGTCAAAAAAACTTTTCAAAAGTGACTCTATAAAATAAGCAACACATACCACGTGACTCATAAATGATATCAGAGTGAAAATTCATATGGTAAATGGAGGATGTACATTGACTACACCAACCTCAACAAAACATGTCTTACATATTTTTATCCTTTGTTAAACATGGATTGCTTGGTAGAAAACACATATGATTTCAAGATACCTAACTTTTAAATGCATACTCAGGGTACAATCAAGTCAAAATTTACCTCCAAAAATGACAAGAACAACTTCATGACTAAAGACACCAACTATTGCTACAAGGTCATATCCTTTGGTCTAAAAAATGCTAGCGCAATCATCATATTTAATGGATAATGTCCTTAAAACCTTAATTGGAGATGTCATGAAAGTAAGCGTTGAGGACATAGTTGTGATTTTTTTGTGGTTGGTATTCCCTATAATTATTGTCTATGTATTGTGCAGGATTCCTCAACATCGTTTAGTTCCATCATCTCATAAACAAAAAGCAGTTGAAGAGTCATCCAATGATGAAAAGATAACCCACAACATCTTAAGAGAGTTTTTGTCGAGGTCATAAAATACAACATGCGCTTGAGCCTTGAAAAGTTTGTGTTTGAGACAAGAAAAGGAAAGGTTATTGGTTTCACGATCACAACAGGGTTCGAATGGTGAAATCATTCTTTCTATGTGAAGCCCTAATAATATTACAAATAAAACATAAAGATAAATCTTGGAATTAATTTCCTTCCAATTTTAGCTAAGATGTCTAAATTCTTCTTTAAACTTCTCAAAGCACCACAAAAGTTTAAGTGTGTTGAGAAGTGCGGAGAGATATCTCAACAAATTAAGTGAGACCTTACTTCTTTACCATTGCTCATAAGTCAACCATGAAGCCTGCTATTATATTTAGTTGTTGCTAAATTAATTGTTTAAGCGTTAGCTTAGTTGCTTTAGATAAAAACCGTGTAAGCGTTATGCCCGACTCGAAACATCCAACAATTAGTCAAAGTACGAAACCTTAATAACATAATTATGACTTATTGAAGATATAGGAGTTAAGAGATTTTATTATCCAAGCAATTCATAAATTGTCATTACGTCAAAAGGGAGGTCCAAGCTAAAGAGTCTCTCTTAAAAAATTATTATCACATCACTAAAAATACGGAAGATAACTTTGATGAGCTCAATATTGAACATGTCACAATAGAATATAATGATATAGTCAACATCCTATCTAAGTTGTTCAATATGAAAAATATGGGATAACATTGGACATTAATCTAAGACACTTGGACCTCCCCAGATTGGGACCACGATGATGTGTTCCAGATTAGCTTAACTAAACCAACATAGATGATGTCAATTATCCATTAATTTTCTGATTATGCCCTTCCTAACAATGCAATGGAAGAAAAAAAGTACAAGTCATGTTTTCATTTTATACCATTTATAGTGACGCTAAAGGGGATTCTTCACCATTTACTCAAATGCTAAAATAAAAATCAAGCTCAATATATGTTTGTTAAGTTGCATAGAATATTTTGTAAAATGCATTCAAAAGCACAAAACATGGTTGCTTGATTACTACACACAAAATATTAATATCTTTTCTAAGAGATAACACCAATGCATTTTTCCATAAATCCAAAGAGTGATGGTAATTCTCCCTATAAAAATTTACCTCCCAAAGATTTATTCATCATATTTATACCTTGGTCATTTGCTATTAGGTGATGAATATCCTCAGACTCTTTCCTATGGCCAAGAGACTTGTCGAGTTTCTAATTGTAGTTATAGAATATTTCACTAAATGGATTGAGGTTAAGCCATTAGTTAGGATTATTACATAATAAGTCCAAAATTTCAACTGAAAGAAGTTTATATGTCAACATGGATTATCTTATATTGTAGTGACTAATAATGATAGACAATTCATTAATCGTGGGTTTAAACAATTTCTTTAACAACTCAAATTTAAATATCAACTCAACAAAAAAGTTTATCTTTAGTCTAAATTAAGATTACATAATTAATATTAGTCAGAGCAAGATTGATCTAAGCACACATTTCTTGAGCTACGGGGCTAATCAAATGTCTGTTTGGGGTGTTTGGACATGGGATGAAGTCTACATAGGAGGAACTTTGCTAGTAAACTCCTATATCACAATCTTATTTGACTTCTCAAGCCTTTTTTTTTTCATTGACAAAACCTTCAACTTAGGCCTTTTTCCATAATTGTTTTACAAATAGAAAATATTAGTATCACACGACAATTATCAAACTCCAACTTGAATTAGTTTTAAAACCTTACCTAAGAACCAATGTGTTTGGTGTTTAACATAAAGGGTGAAGAGGATATCCTTACTACTCAATGGATGAAGAATCCTTTTAAGAATTTTCATATCTAATCTATTCTAAACAAACAGTATATACTTAACTTAAAAATTGAATTATTTTAAGATTTCATTGTCAATAAAGCGGGAACCAAGTGTGTAATTAGGATAACTAAACAAGTTTTTGCTTTATCATTTTTTGAACATTTAACTTCACATCTTGCTTTTAAATTTCTTGAAAGAGTAGGTGTATATAAGAAAAAAAAACCTCCATATTAGACATCATTAAGGGATATCTATTAGATTTGTACCCCATGCTTAAGAACATAGTGGAAGTTACAACAACTTTTCACTACACTATCACTCTCAACAAAGAAGGATTCATCATGACTCCCTTCACTAATCTTCCTCGATAATTAGTACTTCCTTTTCAACCATGGAATTCTTGTCACTAAGGGAGTTGCTCAAACTACGAGTGAAAGATTGAAAAATTATTACAAAATAATAAACAACACAAAGGCAAATGAATGATATAGACAGGAAAATATGACAAGTTTTATGAAAGACGAATTTTTTAAAGTTGCAAAAATAGAAAGATAAGAAACAAACTTTTGTTTTAGATGGACATAGTGAAAGCTCTAGAACGAAATGTGACACTCTTTTCCTAAATGTGACACCCTTCTACCAAACCAATTTAAAAGATAGAACATGTATGAAATTTAAAAATAAGAAAATAAAACAATAGCAATTGTCTTATAATTTGGAAATTTATCAAAATCTCATTAAAGAACATTAAATAATAATTCTTTTTAATTATTACTCATAAATGACAAAATATTAATTTTGTCATTCAACAAACACAATATATTGAAAACACATCAAAATAATAAACTCCAACCTTATTTATTATAATCTAAGTCATATTTCATTTTACATGCCCTAAGTAGTTTATATCTCTCTAAAGAACTATATATCTAGTTATATTTAAATATTTTAATACTTAATCAATCTTATTTATCTTTGTAAAATAAAAGGTGGAAGTTTGAATTAAAGAAAAAATACTCTATACTTAACTATAAAATTTGAATTTAGGGTTTAATTTGAATATTTTAATGCTTAATCAAATTTTTTTATCCTTGCATAAAAAATAGAAGATTAAATTAAAAAAATATTAAATTTTTAATTATAACATTACTTACATACCTATTCATATTTAATATACTCTTAATATAACTTGAATATCATATAAATAAATTTTATTATTAAATCATTTTCTAATTTATGTCCAAAATCATATGCAAGGATAATTGTTTTTTGTTTATCCTTGCGTAAACAAAAAAATAGAAGATTAAATTAAAAAAATAAATGTTTAATTATAACATTACTCGAAAGACTTATATACCTATTCATATCTGATGTATTCTTAATATAACTTGAATATCTTATAAATAAATTTTATTAATAAGTGATTTTCTAATTTACTCCAAAATCATTGAATCGGAACAAATTTCTAAAGAATAAATCTATATTATAATTCATATTATTTATCCTTCACAAAAAGACTCTAAGAAGCCTATATAACAACATACTAATATAAATTTCGAAAATATGAAACCATCATAAATCCTACTATATTATAATGCTATCTGAAAACTAAAGTAAAAATCACTTTTGAATTTATGGGAACAAAGATATTTTTAATTTTCAGGATAAAAAATTATCTTAAATTTAAGAGACTGAAAGATATTTAAAAAAATTTAGAAAAAATCTCATTTCATTGAATTGATTATATGTGACATACATTGACAAGGTTCATTCACCTGGACGGCATTAATCACTTCATTTATGCCATTAATGACAAAGATCTAAAACTAACCTAATATGAAATTCAAAGCCTTAAAAATTTATTTTTGGATTTGGAAGAGAAAAAATAACACAAATTTAAGACTCCAAAATTAATCTATTTTTTTATACAAATTATAATAAGAAAAAGGTACTGATGAAACGGGGTTTCTAGGTCCTTTGCATAGCTCAGCCATGTGACACTGATAGTTCCCCAATTTGTACCCACAGGAATTCACCGCTGGCTAAATATCTTCTGCAAGCACCCACATGCTTAACTGCAACAACAACAATATACCTAAGTAACTTTTCTGTTCATACATAAACAAAATACAAATACACATGATTCAACAACATTTTGAAAGCACCATGTGCAGCCAAATTTTGTTTCTTAATCAAAATCTGTGTTCTACTTCCATGTGCCCCCCAAATATCGGGCACTATAAATTTAGTAGCACTATTCATCAAAAGTTCTCTTTGTATGCATTTTATCTACCCCATTTTGCAAGGACCTTTGGTTTTAAAAACTAACATACTTATTCTTTTTTTTCTCTCATTGCAGAGATATTTGTCTATTGTTTAGATAATTTCCTTGAAGCATATAATTGCTTTCCATGATTGAGGATCCAATGTTGTGTTGTATTGTAGCATGGATTTCAGGAACTAGAAAAACAATACACACTTCTAAGCTAATGCAGTTTCAGTCAATTTTCATATGATATGCTGTTAATTTTTTTATCAGTATATGTTATAAGTTTTTTTAAGTTAAAAAATAATGTGATTATGTTTCTTGTGAATATTGATCATCAGATAATTTCTTTCTTTTAACACTTATATATTTTATAATTGATTGATATTAATGTAGATCCCAAGAGATATGTCAGTCTCATTTTCTATTTAGTGATTCTATTCCCAAAGTGGCAAACCAACACAAATTTCATTCAATAAAACAGAAAGAACAAGATCGGTTGCAGAAATCAAATATTGAATAAATGTTATAAAAAGAAAGAGATAGAAAAAAAAAAAAAAAAAA
>Ga0209700_102291_pt1 | contig 39048 bp, 12 predicted proteins | sample SiratroredBW_FD_187528 | JGI IMG/M metagenome (GOLD analysis project Ga0209700, IMG submission 187528) | Root nodule microbial communities of legume samples collected from California, USA - Siratro red BW (SPAdes) (version 2) | ecosystem: Host-associated > Plants > Roots > Nodule | place: USA...
TTTTGTTTTTTAACTGCTTTTTTTTTTTTTTTTTTCATTCTTAGATTATACGTCAAATAGATATGATATAGTCATAGAAGAGAAAAATTCATGGCAAAAAACAAAAAGACCGAAAAGATAACTCAAGTCACATGGTTTTTAACATATGGAAGGAGGGAACAAAGATCGACTATGACATTGAAGAAACTTAATAAATATCTCCAAAAATCTGATTTTTAAATGATGACTCATATTACCTAATAAAATAAATAAAGTTATTACAATTTATTTTTATTTCAAAAAAGAACACAAAAAGATAAATGTAGACTTAATAAGTAAATACATCTAGTAACATAAAACATTTGAACCAATAACACTAACGACCCATAAAAACCTAGGAACAGAACAGCGAATAACAATACCCTTCTTCGTTCTAGGCGAAGATGGCTATCGTTGTACATTTTCAACATTAGTGGCCATTGGCAATCACGCCGTTCCCAGCAACCACACCATTCACAGCGGGAATAGAACTGCTTTCTTTAGTTTTCTCCGAATAGAATCTCCTATACAAGGAGTCAACTTCGGTGAGATAGAATGTGCCTGGAGATAAAAGGCTACTGTCCTTGCTTGTCACAAATTCCTTCGCACCATACCTATGCTCCATTAGCTTCAGGGTTTCAACAAACTCCTCCGGTGGAAACTGCATCAGAAAAACAATCATCAAAGGACTATTATACACAGGATTCAGTTTTACCATCTTAACAAACATTACAACATAATCAAAACAAAGGACTGGTCGGCTTCAAACATTTACCATACGTTGACTTCTATGGTATTAATCTTCAAGTTCTAAGATACTTTAGAGATGATATATCTATTTTTGAAGTTTCTAAAATGTCAGCAAGGAAATAGGAGAAGGAAAATTTCTTAGCACCTATAAATGCAAAAGCTTGATTCAGCTAAATTTAAGGGAATAATTTTTCCACAAGGGCTTTTAAAAGTAATGCCCCCAACAATTCCAAAACTGATACTAATCTCCTCTTCTCTGCTATTTGTTCCCCTCCTGTTTACCGATTATTCTCTCAAATGTCCAGCTGTCAGTTCTATTTGGATAGCTGTCAAAAGTAACAGCTTATTGCTGGTCTAATCTGATGCAATTTTCTATTCATTCTAACATAACCTCTTGATAGGAGGCCAAACAGTATCTCTGTCCGCTGAGAAATTCGCCAGTTGTCAGTCAAATGTTTGTTACAACAAAAACATTCTTATGTTTTTGGCATGCTCACCTTCGTTTCAAGATTAAACCAGAAGATCAAACGAGGAACACGTCCATATTTAATTAGACTATTATAGATCATTACCTCGTGTCTTGACTTCAATTTTTCATCGACATCCATCACTTTAGCGATGTTTGACAAGCTAAATGGATGTTGAATGTCTCGCATTTGCAAAGAGAACATTGTGGCAGTTGAGCCACTTCCGTATGAGAATAGTATCACCCTCTTACCAGACTGAAAATTGAAAAATGTAAATATTTATTAGAAAGCTCAAAACATTTTTGCGAAGAACTTTATTTGCTGTAGTGTTAGGAGGTTCACCAATGTGCTATGTTTGTTGTGAATAAGGGATGCAAAAGCTGCATAGAGAGACGCAGTGTACATGTTGCCGACTTGCTTTGGAAGCAAAGTTGTTGGCTGTACCTTCTCGTCATATAGAGGCTTCGCAACTTGTTGGGATGCCTGCAAATCAATAATATTGCACATCAGCAAAAAAGTTTAAATACTGTCTGTTCGTTTTCAATAGAATTCTATATATGCGAACCTTCAGCTTGTTTGACAACTCAAGGTCGAAAAGGAAAACTAATCAATATCTAAGAGAAACAAAAGATTGTGAATTTTGGGGGATAGATTCTCAGACCTTTTCAAGGTCCCGACTCTGGTAGCTCTCATCACCAGATAAAGTTGCAAAAGGTCCCAGCTTTTCTTTGGCAATCTCATCCACAGAGCTGCAATCATAATCAATTTTAGAACATCCAGACATTGACTGATAAAAGATAAAACAACTTCTGTAGAGGATGGAAAAATAAAGAGGACGGAAAAATAAAGAGGACCTGGCATTCCTCAAAAAGTCATTGAAAAACAGCCGAGCAAAACTCTTCTGCACAAGCTGCAGAAGCAAGTGGAATTAGAGGAAATATACAAACATACTGAACAAAAACAAATGTACATATTAATTAAGATACATCAATGAGATACCGAAATATATAGAACATGTTATAGGGAGCATTATTATGCATCATGTGGAGTCGGGAAATTATACACTTCAGAAATATAAACTACCTTGTTGTAAGGAGAGTGAAAAACAAAGTATGCAGCATCAGAAAGGGAAAATTGTTTTCCCTCGAATTTCTCATACCTGCAAAAGTAGATATAGTTAGGTACCTCACTGATCAGTTACTATTGATGTTTTGAACACAATATGAGTGTTAATACAAATATTATGAGATTTATTTATTTTCATCTACTAAGCCGCAACCTTATCAGCAGGAAACTGCAAGTCTGGATACAAATATTATTAGAATTATTTGTTTTTTACTAGTTACTGGAATGCTTATCAGCAGGAAAAGCTCTAACTGGCTCAGATTCCGTAATTCATACAGTCAATCTTTTCAGTTTCAAAACTTGATGGGCCACATTTACAACACATTATTGCTAGATAAGACTTGTTGGAACTCACATTTCCTATTTAATGAGTCACTTGTGATTTTACGAGTTCAAATAAATTTCAATCAGTATACGTCGTTAGCATAGAATGTTTAACAAACAGAAGAATCTTTTTTCCTCAATGTTATGCACAAATCTCGTAATTACATCATTTAAGATTTTGAAAATGTGATTTAGTTAACAAAAAAGTGTCAATAAGACAAGGAAGGTCAGACTCAATTTGAATCAAGCCAGCAGAATGTGGAGTAAACTCAAATTTTTATTGGGTTATTTTGAGCTGACACTTTCAATCAATTTGAAAGGATCCAATTTTATATTTATATTTATAAAACATGTTCATAAGTACTAAAATTAACATTTAAGACTTACTTGTGACAGAAATTATTATAGCAAGAATCAAGAGCCATGAGGTAACAAGTTTGTGACAGCTTTCCATCAACAACCTAAAGCACAAAAAATATGTCAATTTATTGCAGCTGGCATCCTGAAACTCTATTATGGGTGAAAGTAAATGGACATGGACAATCAAAATGTTATCTTTCATGGCATATCAAGACAAAAATAAAGTGCAACTTGCAAGGATAATTTTAACCATCACGAGGGAAAATAATTGCAAGTTGTTTTTCAAAACAAATGATCCCAAAAGTCAAATGTTCTGCCAGAAACGAAAAGGAATTAAAAAACTTACTGGATATTCACTAGCCAGATTAGGCTTGTAAAAATCATAAACATGAGACATATGACTTCCTCTATATTTGCTTTCAAAAGAAATGGGAGCATCAGGACCAATTAGCATGGCAATAGCAGCAGCTCCTCCAGTAGGTCGAGCAGGTCCTTCAGCATAGACCTGAGAAGGGAAACATTTGACACAAGCTTGAAATTAATCTACCACATAATCTTAGGACTTTGAATAAGGAACTTCTCTTGTTCTGGTTGCGAATAAGAGAGTTCAAAGCAAGTTTAGTATTGCTGCATATAGTTCAAATGCAATGTGAATGATTAGGAAATTATCTTACAGCACTGTCTGTGCAGACAACAAGTCCATAGCGTCCATCCCAAGAATTGCTCTCCACCCAATTGACACAGTTAAATAGAGCAGCAGTTCCCCCATAGCATGCATTAGTTGAATCAACACCCTCAATGTCAGTATTTCCGCATTTCTGTTCATTTCAAAACGACTTTAATTTATTGTCGAAAGTAAGGGAGAAATGGATGAATGATCAAGAAAATTATAATATGACAGAAAAAATTATAATATGACAGAAACAACCTAATCTGATAATTAACATTATAATTGTCCAATAAGACAGTAAAAATTATGAAGATGGTAACTGGTTACTATTAGGATGAAAAACGCACAGTGGTCAGCAAGTAAATAGGCATTTAAACTACAATTAGAAGATGAATATGTACGTTACGTCTACTGTGACGGGGAGAAACACAACCAAAATCCATGAGGTTAGACACGAAAAGTATACCTCAAAGATCTGCATGAGGAATGTTTTGATGGATTTGCTTTTGTCTATCACAGTCTCACTTCCAACTTCGAGGCGTCCAATTTGTTTAGCATCAATCCCATACTTCTCAAGAAGAGAAGTAACCACTGTCAAACTGAAGATGCAATATTAGTCTTCAAGAAATCAGATAGGAATATTATTAATTGTCCTTTACTCCTATTCAACATTAAACATGCCCAAACAAGGAAACTTAGTGTGACTTATATTAAGATGGCTTCAAAGTTCAACAGTATATCTAGTGTCTCCCAAGACAGATAAACAAGAAAACTACATTAAGACTAAAAGATCACATAAAGTTAAAAGATTTATTTTAATCAAACAGAGACAATGTTAATTGTACGTAACGTAAAATTCTAATGACCCTCGTGAGGTGGTTTTAAATGGTTCATGACAACATCAAATAGGTCAGGTTTTTCAGTGTATCCCGGACAGCTTTGACAGAGCTAAATCTTCATCATCGGTGGTATTTAACCAGATCACCAACTTACATGTCCACCAAACCATTAGGTAAAGCTTGTGAGCTGCAAAACTTAATTTAGCATTTTCAAAATATAACGTATTACGATATCCCAGTAATAGATGATAAGGATAACCCAGAAACAGGGAAACCAACTACAAGCAACGCAACTCCAAACACAATGCAAATCATAAGACTATCATAAACAAAAAACTAATCAGAGTAGAAACCTCATTGAGATGACATCTTCTACTTCGGTACAGAACGACATGCAATCTTGGCCAAGTCCAATGGTGTACTTCCCTTTGCTGGCACCATCATGAGTCTCCAATGCCTCCTGCACGAGGTTATGTGAAGAAAATGAAAATCTCGAAAGTAAAAAAGTGAAATCAACCTCAATTTTATATCATTGAATAATAAACATAGTAAAAAATACAAAAAGTTCAACATGCATTGCTTCAGATGCATTCAGAATACGGTATAGCTTTCTAAAGAAAAAGAATCACGGGTTAATCCACCAGAATAGAATAATTTCCTACAGCGTTTTCCCTACTACTGATTTCCGGCTAGTTCCTTTCACTTGAGAACCAATCTAACAAAAAGTGAAAATGGAAAACAAATCTCAGACCTTACAGCATCACATGCAAGCAAAAATGATTGGTAATCGACTTTATATACTCCCAAGAAAACCGTTACTGATTCGATCCAGCCCAAGGTGATTAAAATAAGGTACATGCTGAAAAGATACCCACTTCTAAACTCCACAAGTTTATTATTTAAATTACAGAGTTAGCTTGAGCATCTTGAAACAATTTTATTCTTCCACAATCTTCAATTAAGCGAGCAACACCAATACAAGAGGAAAAACAAAATTCCCGTGAGATAACAAACAGCTTCCGAGGTTGTTCTTGAAAAAGTTTCTGAAACAAACAAACCAAAAAAAGAGAGAGAAAATGAAAGTTGGTGGAAAGACCTGCTGAACGCATGCTGGAGGGAAATAGATGTCAATGGCGAGAATCCCGACGTTCTTTGCCATTTTCTGCTCTGCGGTTCCAAAGGAGAACAATGAAACTGAAGGGTCTCTTGATAGAGAAGATCGGTGAGAAAGATAGATAGAGAGAGAGAGAGAGAAGGAGTAGTGACTTGTGCAGTGAGTCACTCACATGGGAAGTGTTGGGAACTTAGCATTTATGTATATATATATATATAAAGGAAATTGGCTTGGGAAACAGCCACCAACCCCAAATGATCTGGTGCGGTAAGGTGTACCCAAGTGCCTCTCTCTTTCATGCCTCTGTCTCCAAGGGAATAAATGCAGACTGCGTGACTGAACCCCCGCCACAGACAAACACAGAAAATAAGACTTTTTCTCTCTGTAACCCTCTCTTTTTTACACGCTAAGTAAAATTCATATTCAACTTTATTTTATTTTAATTATCGTATTGTTTATGGTATATGTGAATTTCATTTTTCTTTATTCTGTATGTTCCTTCCACCTTATTCCAAATACGATGTATGTTTTAATGTTATCTCCCATGCACCTTTTTCCCTTGTCCTTCTTACTTGTCTATATGAATAAAAGATTATATTTAACGCAATCACTAATCAGACTTAGATATGGAAAATAAATATATTAACAAAAAACTTTGTGAAGGACTATTTTAGACACGTGGGTATTTCTCTCTCAATATATTTTATTTCGGATTTAAGTGTTATATTTCTTGTCTATCAATATTTATAATTTTGTAATTATAGTTCATCAGTTTTTAAGACTTTACCTTTTTTTTTTGTAATTATAATATTTTTTTTCATTTAAAAAAGTCAAATGCCGGCCATGGATGAATTCTTCTCGCTCTCACTGTCCATGTTTCCCAATATATAATTATTTAAACCTTTTTCAAACTTTGTTTATATGAATTTTCGTATAATTTTTTTTAAAATGAAAAGTATAAATAATTTCTATTCGGAATGAAATTAAATTATAAGCAAGTTAATTTTAAAAATATTTGTTTTTAACCTGTATATAAATTAGTTTTGACTGTGTTTCGGTTAATCACTTGCCAAACTCTTTTTTGTCGTTTCGAAACAGAGAATGTTAAAGGAATAGTTGGTAAACGTCAAGTTCGCCACAAAAATCAATATTGACATTTTGCATTCATGTTAGTAAATCTGACACTCCATTAGTCTTGGACCGAGTGATTACGCAAAGACCTTTGAACTTCTCAAACAGAATGTATCCATTTCATTCTCAATAGATAGATGCCACTATGCTTTACCTATTGTTTGTTTCTTCACAACTTCACATACAATTTCAATTTGACACTTGAATAGACTTCTTCGGGAAATGATGATGCACTTCATTTGACACGTGAAGAGACTTCCTGATATGATGCACTTCATTTTAAGTAATAAAATTTGACACTGCTGTATATCTTATACTTTCATTTAACACTTATTTTTATTAATTAAATATTATTATATATTAATAAAATAATATACATATATATACATTTTCATTTAACACTTATTTTTATTAATAAAATATTATTATATATTAAACACAATAATATATATATATAACAGCCCCCTTCATTTTAAACTTAAGTAACAGACTATTTAATCTAATTCAATCGATGCGAGACTTTACTTTGAATTACATCACAAACCAGTTGTTGCCTTCGCATGCAACTATGTCGTCCTTCAGAAAAATTTCCAACCAACTTAGGCATTTCATAATAAAATATTTAAAATGAAAATTAAATTCACACAACTTGGTTATTCTGATAAATGCTATGTTGTGTGTGATTCGGATGTACATTTTTTTTTTCTGTCTATTTAAACATAATCCCACTTCATTTTATTTTGAGTATGTAATGAAATAAAGGAGATGAAGTTGATTCCTTACACGTCTACCTCTTCTTCTAACCGCCATTACAGTTAAGTATACTTTGTCTAACATGAGATAAATGAGCAAAATTTTTAATAAATTTAAGGGTTGGTGGCGAGCTAAACACGGGCCAAACAAAATAAGTTGAATATTGCAAATATCATTAGTGATCATTAAAATACTTATTAAATATTTTGAAAATTATAAAATGCAGAACTTGAATATTATTGTAAATTCTTAAGGTATTTTTTTTTTTCACTTGAATACATTTTTTTGCTATCTGGAACAATTTTCGGGAAAATGTAAGAAAGTCGGAAACACGTGTGATGGAGTATTAATTTGTATAGCGCCCCGTGACAGCCTCGCGTTGCACGATGGCACTAACAAAAGCTTATAAATTAAATTATTCAATAACTGTAAATAAATGATTATTTATCCACCTCACTTTCCACGCCATGCACGAGGACACATGTTATGCTTTTATTTTTTTGGTCACATCAATGTACAACTATAAGACCATTTTTTTTCCATGGAAAAAACGGTAAATATATTTCGACAACTGCGATTACCGATAAAATGTTAAATTAAATTATTAAAAATATATATTATAAAGATTTGTTAGAAGGTGGTATGGATTTAAAGTAAAGTATCACTTTTTTTCTATCTTGTTGTGTTAGGTTTTGGAGGGAATTTTTTGCATTGCACGTTAGGGAGGAAGATTAAACTTATACACAAAGATGATAAAGTAATATTTTTATTATTTTGTAATATATTTAACATGCTATCGAATTTTAATCCAAGAATAATTTTATGAATAAAACTTCAGATATTTACTTAATTTTAATGCTATCTTTCAATAAAAAGTAGAGTTTCACTCTACACACTCACGATAAATTTAGCATTGAATTTTAACGTAAATTAATAAAGGAAACGGGAATTCTGTTTGGATAATAATATTAAAATCATCTACACTGAATCCTAAAATTGTCTTCCGTGATATCTTTTATAAAATACAAATTAGAGTGTTTATACTTTTTTTATTAAACCTACTTGGTTTCCATAAAAACATATACACTGACAATTATCCGAATTTATAATGTATGTATGTGTATTATTTATGTTAATTCATGTGTGTCAATACATGATTATCCTAATACAAACCTACAAGATACACAAAAATATAAGCTAATGTAATATAAAATTTCAATCATAAATTTAATGTATGAAAAAGTAATATATCAAATATTTATATTGATACTTTTTGTAATAAAACTATATACCATCTTATTCAGATTTTCCATAGTTTTGTGATTTTGTTAAATATCAATTTGATTTAGTTAGACAATTTTTAAAATATATATATATATATATATATATATATATATATATATATATATATATTTATTAGAGATTAATACTTAACTCAAGATAAAAATAAATTTACCCACAAGTTTACAATAATTAGAGTAACTCATGACACTTGTAAAAATGAAGGAATATCAATTGAATTTTTATTTTTAATATCCTCGTTATATAATTTTGAAATTACGAAATAATATATCAATTGAATTTTTTCTTAAATTTCTTATTTCAATAACTTTGTTTTTCTCTGGTTTCTTAACTCTTGATTTTTTTTTATTTTCTCCCTGATCTTATATACTTGTAAGTTAAAATTTATCTAAATTATAATTATATGTATTGGATGTAATCTTATCTCTTCTTATCTTATATTTTATTATTTTTATCTCTTACAGACAAAAATAAAAGGTTCTTTGAAATATTTTTTTTAATAAATAATATATATATATTAACTAATTTTTAATGAGTTTATTAATTTGCTTTTTTTAATCACATAATTTAAAATATTATATTTTTCTAACTCTTGTTTGCAATAGTAAAAATAAATTAAACAATATAACTATTTTTAAATAGTAGAGTTCATTCAATGTTGCGAGACTTTTTATTTGATGTTTAACTTAATCATAAAATAAGAAATCAAATATTCTACCTCATTAAATATTTGAAAAAAAAAAGTTAAATTTGCTGTAAAAATGTTTAATAATGAAGACATTTTTTTTATTTTATTCAAATAAAAATAGTAATATATAAAAATGAAAATAATCCTAATTTCAAATAAAAAATGAATTCTATAAGAATTGTACATTTATTAAATAATAAATATGCAATCAATACATGTTATTTAATTTTTTTCTTGTTTATTTTCTTTATTCTCCATCTTTAATCAAGCAAAGGGATTACCATTTTATCTTCTTGTTTATTTTATTTTATTTTCATCCTTAATCAATCAAATGTATTAAAATTTTACCTTATAGGATATACACATAAGACTTTAATATTCAATCTCATCATTAGAAATGTACACAATGGAAGAGAAGTAGGGTATCGAGTTATTTCTTTCCTATTCGAGTTCAAGAACAATAATTAACGAACGATATGCCTTCATTATTTAAAAAATAAATTATTTTTGAACAAGCTCTTTAATATTCTAAAACTTTTCAAAACACTTTTTTTTTTTTTACATTTCAGAACACATTTTCGTTTTTTAATATTTTGAAAAATACTTTCCATGTATGAAAAATAAAAGAGTGCTATGCATTTTTTTTTCAAAATGTAAAAGCAATGATATATCGTCAAAGTCAAAACTACATAGACCCATATTTTGTTAAAAAGATATGTATCTATCCGATTACATTGTGTTGATCGGATGTTGAGTTTGCAAATGTCGGTATGAGTCGAGTAGGTTTATATAGTTTTATTCAAATTCTAATTCTGTATAAAATCAATTTTAATAACTTTTTTTTAAAATAATGTTTTTTTGTCATTTTTTTTGTTTTTTAAACAATTTAAATGAGGACATTTTGGATTCATTTAAATTTTTATGCTCAAAAACTTGTAAATTAAAAATTATAGTTCTTTTAAGAAAACGCAATTAAAATTTAATAAAAATGAAAACATAAATTTATGGGTTAAATTGGGTCACAACAAATTTAAGAATTTGTACGAATCCAAATCTGATAACATTTTTTTCATAGCTATCTCCGATTCGGGTCGGAATACGAGTTTAAGTCCAATCAGTTCATAAAATTATGTTTTATTTTCCTTTTTATATTTTGAAATGTATTTTTCAAACTAAATTTTTTAAACAATTTAAAAAAAATATGAAACATGCAAATAAAAAATAATATAACAAGTACTTTTTGAATGTTATGAAAATAAAGCACGTGTTTGAGACAATAGATTCCAAAATATAGAAAGACAAAAGTGAAAATTACTTTTAAAATACTTTTTTTTTTTTACATTTGAGAAATGTACTTTTTTGAATATATTTTTATTTTATTAACATTTCAAAAAATATTTTAAAATATAAGAAGAAAAATAGTATTTAGAATGTGAAGATAGTAATATGGAAAATAATTTTAAAAGAAAAAATAAAGATACGTATGCGAAATACAGAATAGGAGTATATATAGGTATGTCTGACGAAATGTCACCATTCTATTAACAGCTGTTTTCCATAATAGTGAGTAAAATACAAATTGATCTCTGAACCTGTTTGTCCTTGGTATGGTCTCTGCATCTCCTCTTTCCCTTCTCCTTAGGTTTCATTTTTTTTTAATAATGCTTTGAATTTATGTTTTTAAGAAGTTAAGATTTAATTTTGATTTTCTGATTATCTAATTTGGAAGTTAGTTTTGTCTTCTTAATTGATTGTACATTTCAAAAGTTAATTTTAACTTTTAACTGCACAATCTAAAAATTAAAATTAATTATTAAATATATAATTAAAAATTAAAATTATATTTTAAACAGTATAATTTAAAATATATTTTTTTAAGTTATTTTTATTTTTAAACTGTGTATAATTCGATAATAATATTAACTTCTAAATTGTATAATTTAAATATTAAAGTTAATTCATAAATTTTCCAATCTAGAATTGAAAATTAGCTTATAAATAATATAATTAAAAACATCTTTTGTATTTTACAGTTTGAGATGAACTAAAATCCTGAAACCACACTCCTCAAAAACATATAGTCATCTTCAATCCTAAGGATATTCACAGCTCCACTTTATCTGTGGACTCTCCACACCAATCTCAACAAGGCAATTGATTTCTGCACCTCAACATTTGCTTTCTTCACCCATCAAATATGTAAAAGAGATTTAATATCCTTGTGAGTAGATATAAGTTTTTATTGTATGAATTATTGATGATTTGGCTAGATGTTTTTTTTTATTTAAGTGTGTATGGATATTCGAGGGATGTTGTGTGGGTGACCTTTTTTTGTGTGTTTTAGGTGGTGATAGTGTGGTTTTGCAAAATGTTGGTTTGAGTTTCGTGATTTGTTTTTTCTAAATTCCAGAAATCAGTTTCTTGAAAATTTTTGGAAGTTAATTTTTTTTCTTCATAATTTAACTTAATTCATTTTCTAAAATATATTTTCGGAAAAAAATTTCTCGAAACGTATTTCTAGAAAAAAATTCAAAATATTTTTGAAAAACATTTTTTGGAAATATATTTTTTAAAACATTTTTCGGAAATCATTATAAAAACCGTTTTCCAGAAAATAAATTAAAATTTCAGAAATAAATTTCTGAAATTATTTTTTGTATCCCCAAAGTTCATTATAAAAATTTTAAAAGTCACTTTTACACTATGAATATTTATTTCGAAATATGAGTTCGGAAAGTCATTTTTACACTACAATTTTGATATTTTAAAAACATAACAATTGCAAGAAGCAAATTAGGTGGTACAGGAAGCCATTGCCCCTCAACAAATACCAACAACGGTGGGTGTGCCTACTCCACGGGAACAACTTCCTGCACCTCTCCATTTTTAAACTACACCTTATCACCAATACTTAAAGGACTAGAATACCCTCAGTATTTATAATTAAACAGTTTCTAAAATATGTTTCTAGAAAATATTTTTCTGAACCTAAAATTTAGATTATGAAAAATATTTTTTTCAAATAAAATATATAAAAAATTATATTTTGGAAAATATTTTTTAGAAATATATTATCAATTTAATTGATTGGATCCTATTGATGTTGAGTAAATACATGTATTTATTTAATCATGATATCTAAATAATTAACAATTATATCCGTATTGTTTTAAATTGAAATTGAATTTATTCAAATATAACATTCCCTTGATCATATGTTTTCAGATGCACTTGAATTGGATCGAGTAGTGAATCATTAAGCGTGGAATAGTATGAAAGAGAGATCTGTATTTGGTTGAAAGGGAAGAACCCCTTGCAAGATTTGCTTATAGTCCTTCCTTCTCAATCAAAAACATTTTTTATTTGGTAACTTTTTTTATGTTTTGTTTGAACGAGGAAGTAGATTTAAAATAATAAATTTAATTGTTTGGATTAAGAAAAATATGATTAGGTTTGAAAAAAAAAAAGTTTTATGAAGGTTTGTTAGTTATGTGATAAATAAGATTGTTATTTTAATTTTTTTAATTGATAAAATATTAGAATTAAAAATTTATTCTTATAGTTAAAAATAATTAAAAATTAAATATGATTAAATTTTTGGGAGTAAGAATTGTTATTTCTTAATTGATGAAATTATAAAATTACTAATTATTTTAAAATAAAAAACAAATTATTATTATCATTATTATTTTATAAATTTATTTTATTATTATTATCAATTTTAATTTTATTATTATTTTTAGTTATTAACATTAACATCAGTTAAAAAAAAAACATGGTGTCAAATCCCATACCTCTCATGTGTTAGTAAGTTAATCATCATCATTATAGGATAACTTTAAAGAATTATAATTATATACATTTTATAGCTTAAGCTCCCAACACAATTCATAATTAATTATGTAATTTAAATAATCGATTATGTAACTTAAATAATTGATTATTTATAAATATTACTTAATAATCAATTTATGGAGTTATGATAATATAATAGGTGTGTTCCATCTCGTAACATAATCTTTGTTTTGTAGCTTTCAATAAATTACATTTGGCCACTTTAAAGTACTTTAATTATTTTAAAGTAAACTTTACTATATTTAATATTTCCAACTCATTAATTTTGACTTGTTTAAAGTATTTTTTTTATCGAGATATTTTTATGAAGTTAAAACTTATTAGAGTTTTCAAATTTACATCTGATTTTTTTTTTATTTGATATGGGTTTTGCTTATAATGTGGTGAATTTTTACAAAATTTCAAGTATAATAAGAGAACATATTAGAAGGTTTTTTCAATGTTACTCGGTAACGAATTCTTCGTATGATGGTATATATTGTACATTGTTTTTAAGAAAACTTAACTGAATGGATAGACCATAACTTTCTATGACATTATCAACTTAATAGTGAGTGTAACGATAAGACCGATACAGTTTGTTAAGATATATTATGACACCGAAACAAGTTTAACCACAATTCATCTTATAAAAGTTATTTGTAAGATACTTATATATTATAAATTAATTTTAAATAAAATATCTAGTTTTTAGTTAAGATATCTAATAAAATTGTTTAAATATTCAAACTGAACTTCGATCTCTGTCACTAGAACAATCCGTCCCGTATTTTCAATTTAGTTTATATTTTTAAAAGGGGCTTAATAGATTTATATTGTCAATGTGAAAGATTTTACAAAAAGTTGACGACAAGCTTTGTGGATTCTTAAAGACATATAGTTTGACACTAACAATATGTACCTATTTTTTAACTCTTTAAATAAATTATATTAAGTTATTAATTACATTTTAATTTGAACTTAATTTAAACAATATATAATAACAAGTAAAGAAAAAGAAAAGATAAAACTTTGCCCCATTGTCTTACCCCACTCCATCACAACGAATTGCATCTAGTGGAAGATACCTTAGTTTCTATCCAAGACATAAATTAAAACATATTATAATTTTAGTAAAATTAAGTTTACTGTAACTCAAATTAGGCTTCTACCAGGCTAAATCTTAAAATTAAACAAATGAAATCTAATTTGGCGAACGCAATTTTTGATCATATTACAAAAGTGCTCAATGTTATCTTTTGCATGAATATTTTAATTTTAAGTAAAGAACAGCTGACACAAGCATACAGAAAAAAGAGTAACTTTTTAGCGTGATATGCAAAACCTGGATTTTTTTTTGTGAGATAGGAAAAAGAGCAAAAAAGAACCTCCGCTAACTGAGGCAAGTAAAGCTTTAAGCTTTGTAAAGTAAAATCTTAAGGTAGGAAACACATCTGCTGTACCATTGTTTTATTGAGGAACAATCACAAAGGAAAATAGGTAGGAATTTTAATGAAAAAAGAAAATGGTCGAAGAAAGTAGTCTCATAGAACAAATACGTTACGTTAGAGATAAGAAAACAGAGATGAAACAGAGATAAGATGAAATTTGATCTGCAAAATATTCATCAATACATAATATGGTCTGGGGTTTAAATGTTCACAAGCTTCTCGTTGCTGCTTCCACTAGATCTTTGTTTGCCTTACGTAATCGTTGGCAAAAAAAGTATTAGTAGAAAAAGCAAAAAGAAGCTAAAGGTAAAAACCCAAGCCAGACATAAGAAAATATATAAAAGAGAACTTAAATTGTTAATATAAAACAATGTGTTACATTGCTTTCAACGCCTTTGATTCTGGATCTTTGACATTTTTGTCATCACGTCCTGACCATTTTTTCTTCTGGATCTTTGACATTTTTGGGTCAACGATCTCAAGAGCACCAAGAATGCATTTGCGGTATGAAAAATCTTCAACAGTTCCATCTACTCGTACTATATGAAAGCAGCGACTATCCTTAAATTTAGGATGCCATCCAACCTGTGACCGAGAGCAAGAATAAACTTCAATACTCAGATACATTTTAACTAGCAAAAAAAGCAAGATTGAACTGTATCTCCTCATTTTTTACATTGCTGCTATATCATTATCATTAATAGGGATTAATACTTAAAAGCTACTACGTAATCATAATTATTAATTCCTAATGGCGGCATAATGATTTAGTGGGACGTGCGTTACTGCTATTTTAAACATTATAATACGAACCACATTTATTCTACATCTATAAATAATCAGAAGCTAAAACAGTAAATGGCCAGCATTAAAGAAATTCATAATAAATAAGACGCTCCACACACAATCACCATGGATCTAGGGGCAACAAGAACAAAGTAATGAAGTCCAAGTATGAAAGAAGATGGTTTTAATAAAAACTAACATACCACGTTAGATAAAAAAATAGAAAAATATGAACTGGAAAATCTAAAGGAAGAAAAAGAACTAACATGCAAGAACAAAAAAATAGTTCAGTAAACTTTAAAGTCTGTACAGGAAACAAGATAAATTTTTGTGTGAATGTTTAAGGAAGAGTTTCGAATCCTATATTATTTTTATCGAGCAAAAATTACACTATAAAATTGAGGAGAAAACACAATTTTAAAAACCTTAAACAAAATTGTCTCAAGGGTAAAAATGGATGTTTAAAGCCTATATCATGGTAGCTTCCTAACATGCTTTTAGCCACTATTGTAGCTATGATGACTGTATAACTGCTTCACATTGAATCTCGTGGCAGAAAAGGGTCCCTATAGCACGCTAAACTAATATGTGCTACTATGGAATGAAATTTCCCACATAGGAATGTGAAATAATTAGCACTAGCCTTTTTAAAGATGAATACAAAGAAAATGTAGAAAAAAAATTGTCAACTCTGAAATTTGAAGTGCGTTTCAATTTATGTGCATTGCTTAAAACCAAAAAGAAACAAAATTATTTTTTTTTACCGCAAATCCAAAACCTTCTTCACAACAGCACACGTACCTTAATGTCCCGTGGTCCAATACCTAACTTCTCACTTCTACGAGGATGAAAATTCAAAACTCTAAGTATTGTTGATTTGTCAAACTCACTTAGCAGCTCATCAATTTCATACCTACATAACAACAGCCCAAATTCACAATTATTCCGTGAATCATAGATCCACAATCACAGTAAACGATCTTAGACAACTATACAAAACTGTGTCAAGAAAATATACCTTGAGGTTCGCAGCAATATATATATATATATAAAGTAGAAAACTATCAGAACCAATTTATTATATTAGTTATTTCCTTCTGAAGATAACTGAGATAAATTGATAGCAATAAGTCAAAAAAATTTGTAGTTGGTCACTTTATACCAAACAAAGTGAAATAGCTACTTGAAAAATGAAATTAAGAACCAATTTTCTACACGTTTAAGCTCGGTTGAGTCTCAAGGATAGTGTTTATATCTCTCATAAGTCTAATAAACTCATTACTCAATGAAAAACTTCTCTAGAATAATAAAAAGAGGACAGAAGAAAATTTAACAATTATGAAACAGAAAGTAATATCGTGTAAGCAAATAATAGCAAGAAAATACTAAAGCATAATAATAAACAAACACAACCTTCCAGTAGAATAAAAATTATTACGAAGCAGGAAGTAGCTTAGTGAAAGTGCCGAAATGCAAGAAACAACCATGGCATAACCAGCTGTACCATATAATATTGGTTCGTGCTATATATGGTCATGTAATGTCATACCACCATGTACCATTAAAAACACAACAGAGTTTAGAAAAGGCTACAGTTCTTACTTGTTCAGTATGGACCTTGAAGCAATAGTCAGCTTCTGAATATCATTTGCAGTCACAAAATTTCTCACAACGTTCTTCCACTGTTTTCCCTCCTTAAAGGCATAACCATTTTTATGCCTGAACTCAGAATCACATTTGCGAGATGAATTGTTGTGAGCATGTAAACCAATCTTATTGGTTGGCTTGTCACAACTGGCTTCTAGCAGCTTATAGACATCTACAGAGTCGGCTACCTCATGTCCCTGATAAAATCAAATGTTGGACCCTTGTAAATGACAAAATTACATGTACAACTTGCATGTTACAAGATAACTTTTCTCCATAACAACCTAGAAACTCTTCAAAGTCTATCTTTACTCGGTACAGACAAACCTTATTTTGTTGTCAGAAATGGTAAACACAATAAATTTACTAAAAAGAAAACTAGCATGTTTGAATTGAAAATGGCTATTGGATAAACAAAGGTCAAACGTTTTAACAATCTCATGATTGAGAAAGCGGCTAAAAGTGTTTATATTTATACTTGAAAGGTTTATAAGAAAAAGTCAGAAGGTCAACAAAAAGGATGCTGCATTCCTGGGAGAAGTTGATCAAACATTTTGATACTGAAGTGAAATTCTTCTAACTTGCACGTACTAGCCATATCAGTTTTCTATTAAAACAATTAACACTTTTAGGGCAGTAAAAGCACTGATACATTCCTGGTTTCTTTAAAAATCAACTCCTATATTATAAATATTAATTTTTATCTGGAAAAAGAGAGGCTTTTAGAATCTATTTTTCAAAACATTTTTAGGAGTTGTTATCACTCACATTGACCTTTATATTATATACATTACGCTTAATTTTATTTTTCAAAATTTTACTTTCAAATTTAATTTAATCCAACAACTAGCTCAAAAGTTCAACTTTTTATTACTTTCTAATATACTGCTTAATTTTAATTTCAAATTTAATTTAATCTAACAAATAGCTCAAAAGTTTTTTTTTCTCGACTATCTCAAACGATTCTTGTCTTTATTTGTAAATTTAAATTTTTTTAACCACTTTTCTACTTTGTTACAAGTTGTATCACTATAAACTCTTAATCATAAATCCAAAATATAATTTATATATTCAAAATATTGGTTTATTACAAACGTCCATTATAATATAATTTATGTAGTAAAAAATATTTATTTATTAAAAAAATCACTTATATAAAAAATAAACATTTATGACCTCTATTGCACTTGGGGTGGGGGTGTTGGTCTGAAGTCTGCTTAAATGGTAGAGACTTCGTCATAATTTGTGGAAGAGGGGCTGCATTCGTGCGGCCCCTATTAAATAAAACATTTATCTTATACATTACAAAGACTAAAATGCTTGTAGAATAATCTTAATGATACATAATACATTAAATCTGAATGGAAGCATGAAAATTAATTAATAGATAAGAAAACCGATACCTTCTCAGAATATATGATATCAAACAGTCCACTTGTCCCCATAGAGGGGCAGTTTCCCCATGCCAATGCATCTAGGCTGCCCTGGAGATTATCCGTGAGTCCAGACTTGGCAGCTTTTATAAAGCTCCTACCCGGATTCTGCAATAAGATTTGATAATTTCGATATGATTTATATATGGGTCAACAAAATCTTAACATGAGAAATCATAAAGCATTGACCGAATAACAAATGTGAAAACTGACAGAAAAGCATGCTTGCACAAATGGTGATGAAACGGACGCATGTTGTCGTTGCTTTGCCATGCCTTTAGCATTTAATCCCACAAACTCTCCACTAGCTGACAGACTATTGGCAAGAAGACGTAGATGCTTAGGAAGGATGGACTTTCCAGTATCAGATATTGCAGATGCCAAACTCTATATGTAAACCATATGCAAGTAAATTAAGTATACATATACATTACCGTATATTTCATTTGGAACTAAAACGAAAGTTTTTAATCATACACACCTTGTAATAATATTGCCACGCTACATCAATTCCATAGGTTGATGAGAGGTAACTTATATTGTCTGGATGACTCCGTGGCCAGTCAATTATCTGCATTATCTTGTGACAATGATTTACAAGTACACCCCAGAATCTTGCAGTGTTACCCGAGCTGGCCACAGTAACCCTCAAGTACAGTTCACCAGAAGAACCATTATAAGAATTTGTGACTTTTGATTGATTATTCCAGAGAATATCAACCTTCTTGATGTCCATAAATCCTAAAGAACATTTCAGGAATTCATAATAATGACGAAATATGAGAATATTTTTATCATGCCAAGCAATATATATTTGTGCATGAGTCAGATGGAGTAAACTTGGTGATAGGAAACCAAATTTATATTTGGAAATAATTCTTCTATTTTATTTACAATTGTTGCTTTTAACGTGGGTCCTCCAAAAAGAAAAGGATAAAAAAATAACACTTTTTAACTTCTCATTTATAATAGCCAAACACAACGTCACTTTTTTTTGTAGCAACGATGGAATCATAAAAGTTTTGCATGACAATAAAGAAAGTTCAACTGACATATGTGCAGCACAAATATAATTTGAACCACCCATGTATGTGCTCGTGAAGGTAATTTTTAAAAGGTTCACATATATAATCACCACTTGAAACAACAGGATATTCATATTAGATTACTACCAACCTTTTATTGTTGTTCCTAGAAAAAAAGGTATCATCAAGTCCCGAACGGAATCCAGTTGTATAGGATTCTCAGAATTTTCAACAATTGCGACCGTAATGCAATCATCACTGTGTTCTTTATCTATAAAAGTGTCTTCACCTTCCTTAGCCATGGAATCAGCAGAACACTTTCTGCTATTTCATTGTCCAAGTAAGAAGGGATCAGTAAAACTAAGCAAGAATGATAATGAACGAAGAAAAGTTATTATTATAATCACTAATTTTACAGAAGAAATCCATTTAGACAAAGAAAAGATAATTCTTGTAGAATGCAGAAAACAGTTTTTTCAGTACTTATAAGCCTAAAAAAAATATATATTCATAACTGGTTTTTCTTCCCAAATAGAATAGTCGTTATAAATCTGTCAAGGTACAATAATTTCAAAACCCTTGACCTATTCATATCAATAGATCTATTCGATGATCATTAGATTTTTGTTTATTGATCAAAATTGCCAGTAATGAAAAAAATATATCACTGATCATGTTGGAATTGAAATTTTGGGCACATACTCCATTATACTGAATCACTAAATAATGTCATTTATCTATTTCATTTATAATTTTCAATCTCCCGATTTCAATTTCTTTGACATCTGGCTGTTGTCCGAAAAGTTCTTTGTAATTCAGTAACAAATTTTAATTTTATCAAAGCCAGAGGATTTCAGTTCTATCTAAGGGTTGTGGCAAAATTATTGCAAGTATCAGGGGTTTCATGAAAATTAGCTGGGTTGCTAACATTCTGAATATACAAGAACAACAATACTAGAGGTCATTTATTGCCTATCTGCATTAATAATTAAATATCCTTTACTCTTCAAGCACAGAAAAAACATAAAATTCTGTATAGAGACTGTTAGGAACTACGTTAAAGGCAGTTACATACCATTGTTGTAACCTTCCCTAACTCCCAGTATAGTGCTCAAGGACAGTAAATACAAATATTGTTAGAAGCACAAAAACTTACTTGCTTGATATTTTCAAGTTGGTAAAACAGACTTTTGATTCTGTTCTCTGGGAGTAATATCTCTGGTAAAGAGAGTCAATGATAGAATGCACTTTCAACTTTTTTCTCATCAGAATTTCCTTGTCTAAATGAAAGTGGCAGACCCAAGGACTGTATTTCTCTAGGCTCCGGCTATCATGTGGGGTGAATATTATCATCACAGTAGAAACAATTTTTGAGAACAGCAATCTTTCCAAATAATTCTTAACTTCTAAAGCTGCATATTCAAACCCATGTCTCTGTTTACCAACTTTTTCAGACAAAAATAAAGACACAGACTGGTCACCATTTTTTTTCCTTGAACCACACTCCAGAACATTTTTTAAATTCAGCAAAGGTGACGCTTCAAGTAGACTAACTGGTTGATCCAAAGCACTGTATCCAGCTTCTGAAACTGCAGAAGCAGAAAGTGCCCCAACTGGTTCACCACCAATAGCATACTCTTTGAAACTTTTATCACATGAAGAGTTCTCATCAATATCATAAGTAAACTGAATAAGTTGATTACCATATAAATTTCTCACTGTTCCGTCATATGAAGCATACAAATCACGCATGAAGAACATTAGTTTCCGTGTTAATGTTCCAGGAAGGTCTGCATTTTCACTGAAACCACTAGCACGGGTTGTCACAGAATGAACAAAACATTCAAGTGGATTTAACCCAGTTAGAAATGAGCTTTTGACCACGGCACATGGAATGTAAGACTGAACGGATTCAAGGGTACCAGAATCTATCTGGATTGAATCAAGCCCCTTTTGACTATTCCAAGCAGCACATGAAAGATGGCGGGGTAGTCTGTAAGATAAGCGTACCAGAGAATTTTGCATCCCTAGGCACATGGAATGTTGTGCTAATCTCACTAAACTACTCTTGCTTCCAGCTTTATTCATGGCAAGAAAAGTATTGTCTGTACATGCATATTTGTCAGCTAAACTTTGAATATTGCGAAAAACATGCCTAAAAGCATCAACTGATGCCTGACTGAGAGCAGCAGAGATTTGTCTATCGTGATTCAGACTATCTGCATCAACAGTCATAGAATTTTCACTCTCTTCATGATTTCCAGACAAAAAATCACAATAACAATCCAACAATAACTGCTTGAAATTACATGCCTTCTCTGCATGTTGTAAGCCATAAAAGATTTCCTCAATCATGTTTTTTCGTGCATCGGAATCAGAAGAAAGGTACAAATCTGAGAGTGAAACACTAAAACCAGTCATAGATAACCATTCACACAAAACATTCTGTGCAGCAAACAAAAAGTTTAGAGATTTCCCCTGAAAATGTTCCACAAGACTCTGGAAAACATTGCACTCAGAATCACGTAACCATCCAGAAGCCTCAAAAGAAGATACAAGCTCCCCATCCCTAACAACAACACCATCTGAAGGAAAAGAATAGTCAAAATCAGAAGGCAACAGCATGCTAAACAATTGCTTGCCACTCCAAAGTGAGCTGTTACTTGAAGGGGATTTTACAATTGCAGGAGGAGCTAAACCTTTGTTACAAAGCATTTGAAGCTGCTGCATCTGGTAAACATCTAAAAGGACCCCATCTGCCATTAGCAAATATGCAGCAGTTAAACTATCCTCGGAAAGTGAAAGCAGATTTCTACCACTTTGCCCATTAAACAATTGCCTATCTAAAGCAACAAGCTCATTAAGCTCAACTCTTGCACTAACTGATTGTGGAATATACCCATGTAGGCAATCACCATCAAAATCCCCACGAAGTGGAGAACAGCAGAGTGGGTTAATACATACTACAGAAGATATTGGAAGGACCCTAACAGTGAGAGCAATCATAGAATGTTGATGTATGGAAGGGGGCCTATTTATCAGAACTTTATCCCCATCACAAAGAGGCCTATAAAATTGATCTCCTATCTGTAGATCTTCCTTTTTAAACAGATGAATTGAACTACCCTTTCTGCAAACAATTATCTGTCCCTTCTCTAACAGGCGCAGCTCACAACAATAAAGCAGTTTTTCCAAATTCTGCCTGTTAACATACTCACAAACCTGCAAACTTTCAGCAATATGACAAGGTATACCAATTTCACTGAGCTCAAGGTATGGATCACCAACAACCACAGTACGGAATGTACTATCATTGCGTTTTCCAAGAACCACATCTTTTATCCATCTTAAACCAGAAGAATTGCAAGCATTTTCTGCTACTTTCTTTTTTTGAATATCAGCAAAAACAGTATTAGGTGTTTTGTCAGGATTTAGCTGCATTTCAAAAGAAAAAAAAAAGGTATAAGCAAAAGGCAAGAATCGTGACAAAGTGACATAAAAATAACAAACAGAAAAACGGTTCAGCATCTTGCCTTAGAAATCCTCAGGCAATCCAAAACACGAGAACTTAACTCATTAGCTGTACCCCTGAAATCAACCAATTTCTTACAAGATCGAGTCCTGTCATCCTAAAAAATTTAACCATATAAAGAATCACATTAAAAAACAAGGATATTGACATCGTGCGACTACTTGTGACAGCTTATAAATATTATTATATTAAAACAAATGTAGAAACATATATACTTACAAAACTCAATCGGTTTCCGTTAGAAATTGCATAAGGGACTTCTGTTACACGATGACAATTTGGAGTCACTGGGAAGCAACTAAGACTAATCAAATTCTTTGGAATATATTTTTCAATGAAGTCCGGATCAACATCATTCAACAAAGAAGTAACCTGAAAAAAGACATGAAATTTACCGTGTTATAGCTCCAGCAAAAAAGCATGACCACATAATAGGAACGATTCAAAAGTGCAACAGCAAGTTCAGAAAAGGTAAGTTTGATTTCTAACTGCAAGAAATGGGAAACTGTAGTTTTCAGGCTTTGTTTTTTATTCACTTCAACAAAACAGAAAGTTATTTTAGTAAATGGAAGGTCACAATAAAGTTATCGTGATATTATTATCATATTAATTTTATTCCTTGTGCTGATAAAAAAAAAAACAATAAAGTTATTGTTATACTAACAGTTTCTGGTAATTGTGTGTCAATGAAACCTAGCAGTGGTGTTTTTATAGTCAATCTAATAATTATTACAATAATGTCAATCTCACATTCTAAGGCAATCAATCCCTAACAAATGTTACAGCTAACCTACATTCAAAGCACTCACTCTCAAGCTGCATATCTATATCTATGTTCCTATCTATCTATCTAAATATGTGTGTGGGAGTATGTGTGCATGTTTGAATTCCTCCACCAAATTCCTCCAAGGAGGACACTATGCTTAAATGAATGTCTTTAATTTTGATATAATGCAAAATTATAGTATCCCAAGGAAAAATATACAAAACTGCAAAGTCATGTAAATGTGGGTAGCGCTACCTGTCCTGGTGATAAAACTCTTCTATTTACAAAATTTTCTTCTTGTTGAGCATCATAAGGAATAAAATCCCAATAATCAGCAGGCAGGCTTCGTCCCAAAGTTTTCTTTGAGGCCCTATCATTCACTTCAACAATAATTGCAGTTCTTTTGTAGAGATCATTGGACGAAAATTTAAACTTCATTGCTGGATACCGGCCCATCCCATTTCCCTGTTTGATGAAAGTTGTCATGCCAAGCAAAAAACGTAGTAAAAAAAGGAAATTTCCTTTGAAGCAAATTGACAGAGGTGAAGGCACTAACTTACAGAACAATATTTGCAATTGATAGATCGCTTTAATCCAAGGATTAATTGAGCACCCTGTAAGAGAAAATGAAACTATCAATAGGAAGTAGGATAACAACAAGTAATAACAAAATTCATACAGGTATGTAACATTGCACTACGGGTCTAAAATCCTAAAAGTTTGTCACATGATAATGAATATTTGGTTTAACTTATGTTATAATACAATAGCAGTGAACTAAAGCCAACTTTTTATTATAACAAAAATCAGACTTAGTATATCAGTATGTATCTGACCTTAGATTTATGACGAATAGATTTACAAACAGGGCATATCGTATTCAAGATTTGTGCAATCTCTGACATAAAATACGGATGGAGTATGGGAAAAGGAAATTTGATTACTCCCAAATGACCTGAAATTAAATATTCATGTTTTTCAGCACCATCACTAATAAATTACAATTATCATAACAACATTACTAAACACAATTTTCATATACTATGTCCATTCTCACCTTCACACATCTTTTTGTCTTTAGAGCCGCAAGTGGAACACTCCTCAGACATATTTGGAAGTCCCAAAATAGGCCCAGTGACCTGCCCGACTGCATTGATCTCCGAAACAGAGAATCTCTCCTGTAAATGTAAAACTAATTGACATTTATTATTTGTTTCATTACAAGGCAGTCAGAAGAAACTATGATTGGTAACCATTCCACCCAATAGATTCATCTTTTAAAAGGTAAACAAAATTAATGGCCCACCCTCCACCTGGTGTTAATGTTACACAGTAAGTGCATACCATTTGATCCCACAAAGAAAGTAACAGTGAACTAACAAATAGAGAACAATTAAAAAACTGAAATATAAATATGAGATGAAGAATATACTTAACTATATCATCTTCATTTAAGATATCAAACTTTATCGCTACTATGACACCCGATGGCGCTTTATTTCCGCAAAAAAACTCATCATCCATGGAACCTGATCGCGTTTTGTTTCTGTAAAGAAACTCATCATCCATGGAACCTGATCACCTTTTAGTCAGCAAAATATTTCAAGTAACCTGTTAATTTGCAAAGCATGAAAATATGGTTGAGTATCAGTACTGACACAGCACAAATTTCTAAAAACTAGAGACAGGCACAGGAAAATGTTATCAAAGTTTAGAAGAAAACAATTTATAGACAGAGATGTTCTAAAACATTCACGTTAAAATGATGTCTAGATATCAGCAACTTCATTTTTTCTGACAAAGTATAATCAATAATCTCTTAAACCAATGGAAGGCCATCAAAACAGTGAACTGCCCGTTTCCCGTGTAACTCTTGAAAACAAATTATCTAAATGTACCTCTTATCAGAATCAAGAATCATGAAAGTTTACTGAAAAAAATTAGAACCAATATCCTTCAGAACCAAAGGAAGGCCATCAAGGCCATCGGAGCAGTGAACCACGTAATAATTATCAGGTATAGGTCCCTTGGTTATCTGAGATCTTTGAAGTTGAATAGCCTAGTAATAATCTAATTTATAAATCATATATATTTTCAACTCCAGGAGCGGCTAGATCATCTTACACCTGTTGGTTATAATAATTTTACTTCCCAAACCAAACCAATTGCATTCTCCATTAGCTCCATCTAGTTCATATTATAATGTTTATATATGTGGACACAGCCACCAAGTTCTTACCCCAGAGTCCTATCTCAAAAACAAACGTCTTCTAGCCAAAATAAAATCCAAAAAAATAAATCTCATAAGTTTACTCCTTTAGATCTCCACATTGTAGAAACCTACTCAGAAGGTGGACAGCATACACCAAGCTTCAATATCATTTTGTAGGCCAAACCTCAAATGGTAAATGCACGCCAGTCACCAAACAATTCACATTTTCACACAAGTAGTTAAAACTGATTCCCCCGAAACTCAAGAATTCAAAACCAAACACAGGTTTGACACATCAGAAACAGGGTGGCTAAAAAACTCGGCTCTCACTTAAAAAATAATTAAAAAATAAAATGCGCACTAAATATCTGCCACTCCAACAAAAAATTTTGGCATGGTTAGACAGTGAAAAGGGACCAGGCCAGGTTAGATAAGCACATAAAGGAATAAGGAGATGGAAGGAGATTAATGGCATGCACGCAGATGTGCGCCATTGATAAACACCTTATGCAAGACGCCGTACTTTTATCTGCTTCTCGGAATCCACAAGTGCAATTACAGCAAAATGTGAAATCGGGAATGTAAAATGATGAGAAGGTAACAAAATATCGCGCTTTTCAGAGGATAAAAATCTAGATTGTGTTGAAACGAAACACTCTCTCCTCCAAAATGCAAACCAGACCCACAAACCGCATGAGCCTAAGAAACATGAAATCATCATTGGAATAGCCTGAATGAATCGATCTGGGGGCCTAGAGTTCGTAAAGCACGATTATTTACCATGCAGCAAAAAAGATCATGCACATTTTGCCGCGAAGTACAAATACCACCGTACTCGCGAATGAACCGATTAACGGAGTTTCAGAAAAAAAATAAAAAAATAAAAAAATAAACTGAGCATCGAATAGCGTTATGCGAGAGAGAGGGCTTATTACTGACCCAAGTCAAAGAAGTAGAAGATCGAGTATAACAACACGCAGTGAGTGTTTATGTCAACTGCGTGCCAATGCTCTTTGCGAGAACCAAAATCAAAACGAAAAAGCGAATTTGGGTGAAAAAATAAGTAAGCGTGTGAGAGAAAGAAAGTACAGTAAAGAAGAAGGAAGAAACGCCGCCGGTCACTTTCGAAGTGACCACGAGACAAACGCCGAGTGTGGAGCGAGGGCGTGATAAAAGGCTTCTCACTCTGCTTTTTGGCTCTTGTCTCTAGGTTATTTATAACCCTTCTCTCAATTTCTCTTTTACACCTTTGCCCTCTAAAACCCCATTTTTTATTATTATTATTTTTTTAGCTCATCTCACTCCAATACTTTTCTCAACTAACTTGTGCCTATGCTATACACTATAATGCAACCAACAAAACTATTTTTTTTCCTTTTTTATAAACTTCTTTATATAATAAACAATTTGTTAATTCAAAAGTATAATGACTTCTTAACATCAATATTTTTTTCTAATATTAAACATAATATGTTTTGATAAAGCTTTATCCCATAACTTTAGTCATCTTTATGATTTTGAATTTTTCTTATTTTTTTAATAATATGTTTTGGAAATAAATAATAAATTATAAATTCTATACTTAAAACCTATGTTAAAATCTCAATTTTTGACTACTTGTCAATAATTATTCTTATGATCTTATTTGTATGTTTGTTTATTTATTTTAAAAATTCTTATACATACAAATTACAAATTTTTATTGTTATTTTGATTATTCTTATATTGTAGTTTATAATTACACTTTTTTATTTATTTATTTTTGTCAGGTTGTGATTTGTAATCATAACTGTTTGATTTTTTAGTAGGATTTTCATCATTGTCAAGTTATCATTTATAATCACACATCTTTTTAATGTGTAGAAACTTCTAATTATTATATACTGACATATATATGTCTATATTTATTATTCTATCATCACACCTGTCTATATATGTCTGACAAAGATTTTCATTTATCAATTATATCAAATTTCATTCCTGACATGGTAGATTTTTCACTCTCATTCCTGACATGGTAGATTTTTCACTCTCATTCCTGATGTGGTGATTTTTCACTCTCAAAAAATTTATTTATTTTACCTACAATATATTATTTAAACCAAAGTGACTTATAAATTTTATACCTAGACCTTTGTCAAAATCTCAACTTGAACTATTTATGAATGATCACACTTCTCATGATCATATTTGTGTGTTATTTTTAGAAGTTTTTACACTTACAAATTACAAAATTGTATTGTTTATGTGTAGAAAGTCCTTATTGTTCCCATGTTCATTTATAATCACACCTATTTACTTTTGTTCATTTATAATCACACCTAATTATCTCTTTTTTTTTGTCATGTCATGATCTATAATCATAAATGTTTGATTTTTTTATTAGGATTCTAGTTGTTGTTGTTGTCCTCATTTATAGTGGCACACCTTTTTATGTGTAGAAACTTCTCAATGTTATTACACTGTTATTTATATTCACACTACACTTACTTGTCTCATTGTTTGGTAGGTTGTCATTTATGATCACACCTATATATCTGACCATAATTAGTCATTTATAATCACACACTTTTTTATGTGTAGAAACTTCTCACTGTTATTACTTATCTCATTGTTTTTGTTTTGACAGGTTGTCATTTATGATCACACCTGTATATGTGACCAGAATTATTGTTCATCAGTTATATTTGATTTCATTCTTCATGTGGTAGATTTTTCATTCTAAAAAGTTTTATTTGTTTTATTTACAATGTATTATTTAAACAAGAGTAAATTACAAATTCTATACTTAAACCGTGTCAAAATCTCGATTTAAACTATTTGTGAATGACCACACTTATGATATTATTAGTATGTTTTTTTAGAAGTTTTTATATGTACAAATTATAAATTTTTATTTTTTAAGTGTAGAAAGTCTTCACTTTTCTCAAATTGTCCTTTATTCACACATATTTATCTCTTTTTTTGTTAGACTGTGATTTATGATCACATACCTGTTTGTTTTTCTTATTAAAATTTTCATTGTTGTCATTTATAATCGCACTTTTTTTATATGTAGAAATTTATCATTGTTATTACACTATCATTTATATTCACACATATTTATGTTAACATATTGTCATTTATGTTCACACATCTACATCTGAACAAAATTTTCATTCATCAATTATGTTTGATTACAGTGATAAATTTGTCATTGTCAAAAGTTTTATTTGTTTCTATCTACAGTAAATTGTACAAACAAATAATAATTTTAATTCATCATAAAAATAGTAATAAAATTACAATGCACTAAAAGATTTAATTAAAACTTTGAAAAAAACTATATTTTACTTAAAATTTTGTACTTTATTTGAAAGAAGATAGATATGATATCTATTAAGAATATAAATTAAGAATACGGTAATTATACTAAAAAGTTATTACTGTGACTTAAATGCTTTAAATGTTACATGTCAATAATGCAAGATCTAAAAACCACACTTAATTTCCCTTCCTATACTCTAAAATATCAAGATTTGGATATCTAAAATATACTCTAAAATATGTCAAAGAAAAATTTTGCTTATCTAAATAGATATCTAGTTGGATGAATAATCTTGTGATTGATTATTATTCTCAAATTGAGCGGACTCCTACTTACTAAAGATATAAAAACAAGTAAATAATACACAATTGAAATTATATAGATGTCAAATGCAAACTTACATTTATTGTTATGTTATTGAATTTATTCTAGTTAAAAGCTTGAGAGTCTTATTTCTCTCTTGTAGTTTTTTTTTTCCTCAAACATTTTCACCTAGGCATGAAAGGAAGAATACAACTTGTGTTACAACATTTTGATTCTTGCTTGAAAATATATCACGTCAAGATCGATATTTGAACAATAAAGCCTCAAAATTTGCATCTTATATTGAATATATAAAAAAAATGTTCTGTTAGAGCCAAAAAGGACAAATGGTAATACTTGTGTACCTCCCAGAATTTAGTCTAGGTTTATTCCTAAAACCATTACAAAAAGCCATTTAAATTCATTTATAGAATACATTGAAGATGATGGAACTTTATCAAATCCCCGATTAATGACATATTTAAAAAGTTGACTGCATCTTAATCTTGACTTCAATATAGGGAAACTTGGATAATAAACCGTAATAAATACTACGCCTAAGTCTTCCTTGGACCTCCAACTAATTATTTTCTTATGAAATACTTGACATTAATATTCGGTAATAGGAGAAGTCTTATCTAAGTACAGGTCACAAATGCAAACGTGTCAATATAATGACTCTTATATTTATCAAATTTTATTTCCATATCCAAAACAATTTTCCTATTTATCTTATCTGTATGTTAACATTTTGTACCAGCCAACGTTCAATTTGTTATATTTATACAAATTTGAAGTTGCGCAATAGAAATTAGACATCAATTTTGTGATTAATGGTAAAAAGAATGAATCAAACAGTGTTTGACTTTAAATTAAAATAAGTGGAACAAAATTTAGTTAAAAATATTTAGAGATAAAAGAACAAAAGAGAGTAAAAAACCCTGATTAGTTAAGACTTCAAGAACTAAGATAAGAAAAAAGGTTCTATGTTTAAGATAAAGTTGCACAACACTTGTTAGAGAGTAAAATGAACACATAAAATCTGTTTCAATATAAAGTGAAGGCCACAATTGATTATCAAAATTAGATATCAATCAAAATAAAATAAAAAGAAGAAACGTCACATCATTATTAAACATGATAGTAATTGATTTGATTTATTTATTACCAATTAATATATCCCTCAAGAAGGTAATATATAATTTTGTTAATTATTGTTTATTTAATATTTTTTTTGTGCTAACGGAGATCTCTGGTCCTTAAACCATTAATCTTTTATCTTTATCATTTCTATCCCTACGTTACCTTTCTTCTTCGAAATTAGGGGATGCAATTTAACATAAAATACTAACAAAACAAAGTGAAAGAAATATCAAAATCAAATAAAAAGAAGAAAAAATTAACCTTTTTAAACTCAGTTTCCTGTATTGGAATAATTAACAGAATTATTTTATTAAAATTATTAACATATGAAATATAATTTATTTTATATGAAAAAGGTAAGAAAGAATCCCTCATAAATATCATTATTCCTTGACCATAATACGATGCACTTCCTGTCTATCATGTCAAATACACAACTCTCGAGTGCACAGGTGCAAATTATCTTGTTGCACTGATTCTCTGTTCTTAGTTTATGTACATGAGATGGCAGTCCTGGGACTTTGATTTTCTTCTTATTCCCAGAACATAGAAAGGGGTGATAATATATAAAAATGTTTATTTTATTTTATTAACATTTTAGTTATATTTAATTTTTTTTACTCTTTTTTATTATATTATGATATATATATATATATATATATATATATATATATATCCTCTTCACCATGTCCTCGTTGTTTCCAAATAAGAAAAAAAAATACAAAATTAGGACTTCATATAAATAGGAATAATTAGAAAATAACGCTTCTGTAAGAAACTTCTCATCGTATGTTTATTTATTTTTTTTCAGATAATTTCACGTTATCCTATTTTCATCAAAACATTTGTTACAAACAATTTAATCAAACAATAATATATATAATAAATAAAAATAAACAATGACTATCCTTAAAATAGTAGATACATTCATCCCACAGAAATTATGACACTGTAGATAATATTAGTGAGTTTTGGCTGAATGAAAAGAAAATGATTTAATTTTCATATTTTTTTTATTTTTTATTTTTCCTACCATCACTTTATTTTTTATTTATTTGTTCTACTTTAATCTTCTGTCTCCCTTTCTTCTCTCACATAGACACAGTAAGTAACATAGATAAAATAAAAGGTGCACGTGGATCCAACGTTTTCCAAACAAAACAAAACATCTGAGTTTGATACTCTGGTAAAACAGTATTATGAACGTGCATGTCCATCCACTTTATTTGTCTTTTCTAAGAAAATAAAAAAATGAAACAAATAACACGTGAGTGTAGCAATTGAGTGGAACGAAGAAAATTATATTATTTGGGGGCACCCTCCAATACCAGGTATGGTTCGAGTTTCCATCAAGTTGTCTCTGTCAGATTACAACATTAATATTCTTAAACAGTATCACATGTTATGATATTATTAAGGAACTTCCTTATTTTATAGATTGAACAAATTTAAGAAAATTAACTACAGAACAACATTGTTGATTTTAAAGTATAATAAAGTTATGTATAACAAAAATCTGAAATTTATTAAAATATAATCACTGATTTGGTAATCAGGAATATTATTGTATTTTATCTTCAAAATTTATATCTATTGATTTAGGGGAGTAAAATTAGTTTTTATGTGTTACATTTAAGTTATAAATTATAAATTATGGTTATTATTATGTGACAGATGGGGTGGAGAAACATTGGTGCAATACAACTGGGAAAATGGAGTTTCAATGCAATGCATTTACAGTATTTAAATAAACATTTATTTTTTATAAAAATAAATGAATATAAATTTAATAAAAAAGGTAATAAACGATTAAATATGATTTAAATAGATCATTATCTTAACTATACAGCCTTAGTTTTAATGCATATTAAATAAATATAATTAAATCATTTAAACTAAATATTCAACATTATTGGTGGAATTGTGTCACATTCTAAATTCAGTGTGACTTCCTTACATGGAATTTTTCTATTAACTTGTTTAAAATTATCAATCTAACAATATATGAATATTTAATCTTTCAATTAATTTCTGATATTATTTCACTTCATTAAAGTCCTTTATGATTATTTTTTTTTATGATCCAAATCTTCAAAATTCTTAATCAATTTTCTCTAATATTCATATAATATTCGGTTAAAATTTATTTTGCTTACTGTAAATATCCTTTTATTCAGGTTAAACACATGTAATGTAACTCATCAATCAACAAAAATTTTAATTTTCAGTTTTTGATTACATTACATGTGTAATGTAATGTAACCATTTTGTTCACTTTTTAATTTTCAGTTATATCTTTTATATTCTTCTGTTTGAGGTTTTACCTATCTATAAATACAAAGATTTGATAATTCTTTTTATGAGAGGTGACCATACTCAGATTCATTTAGAGTATACCTACGATATCATATTAAACAACCACATGAATTTGATTTTTTATTATCTTACCAATTAAGTTCTCCAAAAATTCAGAAAAAAATTTCTATATTCTAATAGGTAAAAGATAAATTTTCATTAATTGCATTTATATAAAAGATATACTATTTTTGTAGTTCTTTTCCTCATACACAATAGAAGCTAAATGAGAAAGGTATATAAATCAGCATTAAATTAAAAAATTTAATTATGTTATATTTTATACAAATCTATAATTCAATTGTCAAATATTTCAGCTATAGCATTTTAATGATTTTTAAAGTAAAAAAAATCAATGAATTGGATATAATTATAATATTAATAAATAATGTATGAATAAACATTTATCTAGATTTTGGGCATCTCCAATTATGTCATCTGAATGTATTGTTGATTAACACTTGTTTATCAAATATTGGAAAACTTGGTTATAACAACAGTCATGAATGTATTATAATGATTTAATAATTTATATAAAGTGTATAAGTTGGTAATTATGTGGCATAATCTATCTCTATATACAAATATATTATACCGTTTTAAGATCTAACTTGGATTGCTCTAATCAGGTTTTTCACGGACTGAAAACGACAGAAAGTATGATGAATGATTAAAATTCTTGGTAAGAGAGAATCTGATCCTCAAGCAAATCCCTTCATCATTTCAACAATGTCCTTCATATTCCAATAAAAGTGTATCTTCGCTTATCTTTCTGAACATCTTGTGTCATTGAAATAGTTAGGATGCCATAAACTTTATAGCTGAAGTTTGATACTTAAAAGAATTTTTAAATTTGAAAAAAGAAAGATGATAACTCCAACAGAGGACAATTCAACATTAGTGGAATCTGATTTATTAGATTTGCATGTGCTACTGATCAATGATTATAGTTGTTGACTATTTAAAGCTGCATAGCCTCCTGCAATGCAGCTATATTACACTGCTAAGTACAGATCTACAATGATGTTCCACACACTGACCAACGTATATTCTTTGAAATAGCTAGGGTAATCATAGTTATCCACTGCTCCAATGAATAGCTTCCAAGTATTATTATACTAGTCATATTTTGAAAATCTCTATTTTATAAAAATACTTGAAAATTTTATTACTATGAATACAATTTAAGAAAAAATTTTATCAACTTTCTTATTTAGTATTATTAGATGAGAGTAATTAATTATATACTGAGAAAATGTCCCATTTAAAACTACATAAGTCAAATATATAAATAGAGAAATAACTATAGGACATGCATTCACTACTTATGTGCATAATTAATATACAATCTAATATATCAATCTTAAATACCTTAAAATAATTAAATCACCTTCTTTCTTTATAAATCATACCTTTTACAGTTTTAATAATATTATAAGTAGTTGAATTTAAAATGTTGTAGAATCACCTTATTAAGAAACTTTTTGAATCTTCTAAAAAGTTGAAAGTTTAATTTAATAATATTATAAGTTTTGAATCACCTTATTTAAAATGTTGATCAAAGATATGCTATTACTCTTCTGCTCTCATATCACGGATTTATTGTTCTCAGGTCACGGATTTGGTATTTGCAAGCAAACAAATCTCTCTTAAGCAACCTTATAACTTGTTACAAGAAGTTCTATGCTTTTGATCAGCGGCAAGACTTGGAAGTTACGTCCATGTTTAACTGTCACCGTTATTTTGCTTGTAAGATGGACTTGGAAGTTACGTCCATGTTTAACTGTCACCGTTATTTTGCTTGTAAGATGAAAATGACGTGTTTAAGTAAACTTTCCCAATCACCACAAAATACTCGTCTTTCCCGTGATTTTTCATCTTCACAATTACCAATATCACTAACATGAATAAGTATAATAGTCAATTAACTAGTCACTTTCATCCCACAATTACCCATATCATCATCAGGGATAAGTATAATACTCCATTAACCAACCATAGTCTCAAAGTAACTGAACATTAACCAACCATACTCTCAATAATGTCTCAAAGTAAACTTGTATTAGTCCAAGGAAAGGACACCATTAAGGTAGTAAATATTGAAAAAAAATTAACGCATGTAATGTTTTAAGCCATATGTATTCGTAATAGCAACTTCTAAGAAATTTTTCATATAACTAGAAATCTCAACGCAACAAGGCAATAAAGTTAAGTGTAATTTGGATCAAAATAGGTAGGTGGCAAGAAATAGCATATTGTGCACTCTATCCATTTTTGTTAATAATACAAAAGTCTGTATAAGGCAGCAGTGAATGCAATATAGTTTTTAGTGTAGTCGTTTTGTCAGCCTCACTATGTAACTACCGAGAATACTGTCTAGTATGTACTAGACCGTATAAATTTATCTGCACACATCATTGTTGGGTTCTTCTGTTGTCTCCTAATCTCTCAATATTCATATTAGTTTTGTTTGGATTAAACTGAAAAATAAAAGAAAGTATGAAAAGTGAGTAAAAAATAGAATTTTTTAGATTATAAAAAATAAGTGTACAAATTTGTAATTGATAAAATAGAAAAAAAATTTATATATATAAAAATTAATTTTATTTTTTAAAATAATTTGATACAATAACAATTTTTAAAATGTAAATTAGATTTAAAATAAATTTTAAATTAAATAAAAAATTATTATCAAATCAGATGTTATATTTAAATATACTAAAAATATATTTTAAAAAATATTAAATTTTAAATAATTTAGTTTTATTAGAATTTAAATATAAAAAACATACATATATATAATATTGAATTCAATTATTTTATTTATTATTTTAATTATTTTATATAATAAAAAACACATATTTATAAAATATTAATTATTTTATTGTGATGTAAATATAAATATTTTATTAATGTTTAGGTTGAATATAAATTATTGAAAAATATAATTAATTATATGTTTCTTTATTCATCATCCAATATTGAAAATTATTTGTCTAAAAATTATCTTATTTTCTGTGATATGCATTTTTTTTCTTTAGCTGCACATAGGTTTCTATGAATAGTAATTTTCTAGAAAAAACTATTTAGACAGATAAAAGTAAACTGTTTTACCAGATAAATTATATTATGTATTTCTAATACAAAAGTTAGTTAACTTTACTGCTAAAGAGATTATGTCATTGACCCATTTTATTTATCTATTTAGTTACATCTTTTCTTAAATATTATTATTTTTATTGAGAGTGAATTTAAATTCTATATATCATCACATACTCATCAACAACACTATTTTATTATTAAATATAAATTATTTTAGTGAATTCATCTTATTTAACCTTGATTTCTTAAAAGAAGAAAATTGAGAATGTACAATATTTTTCTCTCTATACAAGAGAAAGTTGTTTAAATAAATTTAGTAGTGATTCATCCAGTGACTTATACCGTTATTATTCTCTCATGCTTCATGGTTGTTGTTTTAGTGACTACTATTATTTGTTAACCCATGCATTATTATTACTTAAGTCTCTTATCATTGCTTGTACTATATTCTTATAGTTCGAATGTTTATGTTATGTTCGAATAGTATATATAATAATGACTATCTATTTCATGTTGTTTGAGTCATACCAGATTAGATATACAACATGTTAATTTTGATACATATAACATACTTCCAAACACTTAAAAATAACAATCTTAAATACCTTAAAATAATTAAAGCACCTTCTTTCTTTATAAATCATATTTTTTACATTCAATCCATGTACACGTATGCATGAAAACACACGCGCACGTATATATATATATATATATATATATATATATATATATATATATATATATATATATTACCTTATGTCAACATATCACCTTCCACACCTATATCAATTTGAAGTATAACTCCTAGTATACCCACTATCAAAATTTTTACACTTTTTATCAAATTTTACATTAACAATATTTCTCCTTAACCAGTTAATCAAAAAGAAAAAATAAATCTTTAATAAAAAATGAATTACTTATCATATATATATATATATATATATATATATATATATATATATAAAAAAAGAAAAATATTAATAATAATAATAATAATAATAAATTACTTGTTTAAAAGCCTAAGTTTTTTTTATTGAGTTCCTTAAAGAAAAAATAAATACATTTTTCAATAATCTTATTAGTTTGACATTTTATTTAGGTCATCATATTTTTTAATATTTAGAAATATAAATAAACATATAGTTTTAATAATATTACAAGTAATTGAATTTAAAATGTTGTAGAATCACCTTATTAAGAAACATTTTGAATCTTTTAACAATATTATAGGTTTTAAATATCCAGTTTAATAATATTATAAGCAATTGAATTTAATAATATTAAAAGTTTTGAATCCCCTTATTTAAAATGTGATCAGTGATATGCTATTATTACCCTTTTGTAGTTCTCATGTCAAGGATTTGGTATTTGTGAAGTAAACCAGTCTTTCTTAAGCAACCTTATAACTTGTTACAAGTTCCATGGTTTTGATCAGCGGCAAGACTTGGAAGTTACGCCCATCTTTGACTGCCACCATTATTTTGCTTGTAAGATGAGAATGACGTGTTTAAGTGAACTTTCTCAATCACACAAAATATTTTCATCACCACAATTACCAATATTGATAACCACAATTACCAATATTGATAAGAATAATAAGTAATTAACCAACCACTTTCATACTCACAATTACCATTATCATCAACACTGATAACTCTAATAGTTAATCAACCAACATATTCTCAATAATGTCTCAGTAACTGAACTCTCTCCTCCACTTTACTAATATTAGCCCAAGGAAAAGAAACCATTAAGTTAGTAAATATTGAAAAAAAAAAAAAAACATTAACATACCTCATGCCTTAAGTCATACAATGTCTTCCTCTAATCTACACTCATAAGACCAAATTATAGGAAAATTTTCATGTAACCTACCAATCTCAACGCAAGAGGACAATTTTGACCTAAAGTTAAGTGTAATTTGAATTCAAGTAGGTGGCAAGGAAAAGTATAAAATGTACTTTATTCATATTTTTGTTATTAATGCAAAGGTCTCTATAAGGCAGCAATGAATGCTATATACTACTCACTCCCTATGTAGCTATGGAGAATACTGTGTAGTACTTACTGGACCGTATAAATTCATCTGCACTCCATTGTTGGTTCGTTTGTTCCTAATCTCTCAACATTCATATTATCAAGTTTTCTTTAGAGTAAACTGCAAAATAAAATAAAAAAATGTGGAAAGTGAGTGAACAAGTAGAATGTTTTAGATTATAAGAAAATAAGTGAACAAATTTGTAATTGATATAATAAAATATTTTTTTATATATATTTAAAAATTAATTTTAAATAATTTGATAACAATTTTTAGAATCTAAATTAGATTTAAAACAAAGTTTTAATTAAGTAAAAAATTATTATCAAATCAGAAGTTATATTGAAACGTATTAAAAATTATTTTTAAAAAAATATTAAAATTTAAATTATTTATTTTTATTTGGAATTTAAAATTTTTTATCTTTTGTTACAATATAAAAACATATATATATATATATATATATATATAATATTGAATTAAATTAAATTATTTTTATTTTAAATTTATTATTTTAATTATTTTCTATAATATAAAAACATATATTTATAAAATATTAATATTTTATCA
>Ga0209700_102292_pt1 | contig 39045 bp, 20 predicted proteins | sample SiratroredBW_FD_187528 | JGI IMG/M metagenome (GOLD analysis project Ga0209700, IMG submission 187528) | Root nodule microbial communities of legume samples collected from California, USA - Siratro red BW (SPAdes) (version 2) | ecosystem: Host-associated > Plants > Roots > Nodule | place: USA...
TTTTTTTTTTTTTAATGTGTTTGGTATACTTTAATCTTTTGTTTGTTTGCAGCTATGAATTGTAGAGCAGGAACTAGAGGCCGCAGAGTTTGTTGTTTCTTTCTATGTGTTTTAAGTGAATCGTGATTGAAGGAAGAGGATATATACTGAGAATTTTGCTCTCTCCACTCACCGGCATTAAAGTTAAAGAAATTTACCCTTTCATAAAGATACATTTGAGTTTAATATGGTGGGGAATTGGGACACGGGTTTATTTAGTAAAAAATGTAGTGTTAAGTATAACCTTTTATTTAGAGATGGTGAAGCGATTATTAACTCTTTATTCAAAGGTTAACCCAAAATTTAATGGTTGAATGCAAATGTTTAAAAAGATAATAATTTTATTTAGATTAGTCAAAAGTCATAAAAAATTTTAGTATAAAAACGTGTATGACTAAAGAAATAATTTAAAATATCATCATAATATTAATGTATATAAATTTATGGTCGTAATATACTATGTTTTACTTTTATTTATATATGAAAAAAAAAGTTAAAAGACTACAAAAACTCTAATAACCAACATTTTGTATGGAAAATTTTGTTAACAATTATTGTTTAGCATTAATTTAAGTTGTGTTTTTAGGGTTTCAAAATAGATTAACATTTTCGTCAATATATTAAATATTTTTAGACAAATTTGACGGTACAGTTTTTAAATCTAATTAAAAATGACACTTTAAAAATATTTTAGTGCAAATAATTTTAAAATAACTCTTAGATAATATATATATATATATATATTAAAATAATTAATGTCTTTATTCATTGACGATTTAAATACATCTTAAAAATTTTAATTATTTAATTAATATAAAATTAATTTTAATTAAATATTGATTTAATATTAGTGATTTTGATTTTATTTTCTTATAAAATAAATACTAACAAATAAATTAAAGTTAAATAGAAGTATGAAATCATATTAAAAATTTAATTATTTTTTCAATTCATGTAATTTTATAAGATATTATAAAAAGATAAAAATATTAATTTTAATTTCATACATTAATTATTTAAAAAATAAAAGTATTTAAATAGAGGTATATATATCTGACCATCGTTTTGAGTTGATATGCAGTATCTCGGTTGCAGATGAAGTCTTCCAAGGTCTTGGGTTGGTATTTGGCTGCCCATGTGTAGCAGTACACATCTCCCTCCTCTTTACCTTCACATTCCGATGAAACAACACACGACCCTTTCACTTCCTCTTCCTTCCACACATCATTTTCTTCTGATGCTGCTTTCTCCCCCAATGCCTTCTCTTCAATAACCTCATCACTCACCAACATTGTTTCTTCCGATACACTTACATTCTCCCTCAATGCCTTCTCTTCAATCACCATCTCAACGTCAATATCATTCTCTTCATCAACCACCGGAGTCGTGTTCTCGCCAAGTTCTTCCAATGCACCAACTTGGTCAGTTTCATGAGTAAGAAAGTCAATGTGATCAGCGTGGACCATCAAGTCCTTCAAAGTAGAGTCGGTGTTGGTGTTTGGAAGGGAGAGTTTTGGCATGGTTTTGACAGAAGGTTGGAAGTTAAGAGAGGGTGCATGAAGGAGAAGGGTGTAGTGAGTGAGAAGGCCTCGATAGTAAGGACTAGGGGTGGAGGAGAGGGAGTTGTGGGGAAAAGGAATAGGGTGGTGGTGAGGGGTCCAGGGACCAATAGCAAGGGAATAGTCAGTGAGGCCTTTGTAATAAGGACTGGAAAGGTCGGTGGAAGGGGTGTGAGGTTGAGTGCAGGAGGGTATGGCGTCCACAATGGCAAGGGACTGGTCGGTGAGACCCTTGTAGTAGGGGCTGTTGGTGTTGTGGATGTCGTATGCGCGGAGGCTGAGCGATGAGAAGGGGCAAGCAGAGGTGGTTTTCCTCCTTCTGGACCGAAACCTGTGTCGGGTGGGTGAGATGTGGTTCTTGGACATGCTCTGCTCGGAGACGTTAACGTTGTGGTCCTTCATGGTTGTTGGAGTTGGCAGTTGCATTGGCAGGTTGTGTTATTTTTAAGGGTAAGTGTGATGCGTGTGTTGTATCGGATGTTTGGGAGGAAGCGATGATATCCATGCAAGAAAAGGCTTAGGACGTTAATCACGAGGTCCTCCAGCTCTTCCTCTTCACCACGACAACTCTGTCATTTTCTCAATATAATATATACTAATAACCTCAATCATGCAACAAAACATCATTGTATCTATAATTTTATTTATTATTATATAATGAATGACATGTTTCCTTTACGGTTGCAAGTCTTGAAAAAGATTATATGATTGGACAATTCGTGTTTTGAAGCATGATTTCAAAATAAAGACAAAATCATGTTTGTAAGTATAACTTTAGTTCGAATAATGAAAAAATTTATCTCATTCAAAGTCGTGAAAAGAAACATATTTTATGGGTTTTTTAAATTTATCAGTATTTTTTAAATTTTTTTTTTTAGTTTAAATTTTTTTCTGACTTTTGTTGAAGTATAATTGCTTATTTGGTTACAAAATAAAAATCACCTTAATCACCTCATTCTCTTCCTTCTTAAAGATCTTACTGGTTTGTTTGATGTGTATCTCTCGAACTTCTTCCATGGTATCAGAGGTTTTGTTTAACCACTTTTTTGCCCCTTCCAAACGTCCCGTATCACAAGCCACAGTGCAAACTCAACAATTGTCAACACTGTTTTTTTTTTTTTTTATCAAAATGGTGTAATTATTTTAGTAGACTAGCAGAATGGATAAAAAAAATTATTACATCCCTCGATAAGTAGTCATTGAGGATATAAAAAAAATTATTATATAAATTAAAGTTGTAATTCTTTAATTTAAAGTCGTGTTTGCAAGTACAATTTACATAGTTATGTAATTGTTTTAAGATCAACCCATTTCTATAATTTTGGAGAGAAATTTCGGTAGTTAAGTAAAAAAACTTCAAATATTACTTACATATATCTTATTAACTTCACACATCTAAATTATATAAAGGCTCTTTTAGATGTAGAAATTCTGGGATCAACAGAAGAAAAACCTTTGTAATTACAATATCTTTTCATAATTTTACTTCTCATATTTAAAAAAAAAAAATTGTATTTCTCATACTTTAAAAAAATTGTATTTATTATTTAAATATTAATTCTGCATACATTTTTTTTATATTTTAATTAATTAAATTGTAAGCTGATGGTATATAAAATGAATATGTTAGGTTAGGGTTTAATTAGGCCAAAGTAAAAAGTATATACCATTTGCTAGACTGAATATTAGACTAAAAGTGTAAATTTTCCAAAATTGGAAGACTAAAATCAAAAGAAAAAAATGGGAGGCTCAAATCGCAAATCAAGAATCAAAAGCAAGATTAAAATTGAGTTAGACAAAATACTTTTACGTGGAAACATGTCTTACTATTATTTTTAACATTCTATACATTTTTATTTTTCTAAAATTATAATTCACTTAAATAAATTTATTCTCTCATAAATTTGAATATTTTAAATTAAGATTATATTAAAAAAGTTATTTTATTGAATATTTAAAACTTATATATCTTTATAGAGAAAATAAAAAAATAACTTAATTAAATTTTAAATTTCTCATTAATTTAAATATTTTGATAAAATCTCAATAACAGATATTCAAATTTACAAAATACTTAAAAAATTAATTAAATTGTTATAATTTATAATAAATATATTTAAATATATAAATTATACTCCTAATTTATGATAATAATTTGAAATATTATGAGATTAATTTAGTTATTAATATTTTCCTTTCATTATCAAAGTTTAATTTAAAAATAGGGATTAAAAAACAAATTGAAAGAGATACACAATTTAGAATATTTAGTAATATAAATAAAGAAAAAAAATAGTTTGACATAGTTAAGAATTTCTTTTGCTAGTTACAAAGGTGACGTGTGAAATACGTATTCAAGAGAAAACCATTAAAAATATTTAATTGAGAAAGTGGTAATAGTCTCATTCTATATATTATGTATTTTAATTTATAACATAAGATCGTATTATCACCCTTATTCCACTTTTTCAAAATCATTTGCTACTGATTTTGTAATATAAACAAATTTTTGGTCCATATCACTTCCTTATTTAGTTTATCAATTATGATGGCATTTCACTAGTACAAACAACAAAGGCTCCTGACTTTTCGAGCGTGTCAAGATTGAAAAATAAAAGAAATTATTGGCTGTTTTTCTAAGGAAAATATGACAAACCCACGATTGTGCATAAAAGCAATTATATCGCAAGACTTTAAAATTTAACATATATTTTTTCTCTATTGTAAATTCGAACAATGATTAAAACATGCTAAACTAACTATTTGTTTGATGAAGTTTACGAATGACAGGGTCTTATGCTACAATATGAGAGAAACAGGCATTCCAGTATTATAAAATACTCCTCCACAGATATATACCCTATATAACTTGCCTAACAAAAATCTAACAAAAGAAAATAGTAGAAAGAAGTTGCCTAACAGATGAAATTTGCTCTTTCAGGTTCATCCATATTTATATAACGATCAACCCAGAATTTTTAGTTTGGATCATGTCAGGTTCAACCCTGATCAGTCCTAACCGGTGCACAACTCCCTCCTAGTCCTCCTAATGGGGTTTAGGGAGGATAAATATATACAGCCTTACCCTTACAAAGGATGCTGCAATTTTCAAATATTTCAACACTTGACCTTTAGGTTCACCCTCGGCTTACTGCCTGCCCTAGTCATATAATTTTTAAGCAAAAACTCATAGAAACGAACAAAAGAAAACTCAAAAAACGACCTAAATATTATAGTGAAACCTCTTGCCTATCAGAAATCATAAATCCATAAAACTGGGTTTACATTGCAAAACTTCATTCAAAGAAACTGGTTTTCATACGTTACAGTCATTTTAAACCTAGAGCTCCAAGGCCCCTACTTCGAAAGGGCTCACAAATCCCATTCACATCATCTAACAGATATTCAAAAAAACGGCATCATTATCCATACAGTGAATTTAATGGAGATTTAGGAATTGAAAGGTCTGTATACCTACAAAATGCTAAGAATCCTTCTCATCTGCAGGATCACGATCAACTAAGGCAAGTGGATCTTCTCCAGTTTCAGAGGGGTGCTCGGACGGAGGGGGTTGCTCTTCATTTTCATTGTTCTCAGGGTGAAAATTGATGGGGAACTTCGTGACCCTTGGTTTATCAGACAAAATGTTCCTTTGAACCCGGTCAACTAAAACCTTTGGTGGAGGTTCCTCTCTCAGCTGCTCATCATCATAATCATTGTTCACATAATAGCCAACACGAATAAATTCCTGTCCCAGATAAGAGCATGTCAACAGAAGCACTGTCACACCGATTATATCTTCTTCACGAATCTTTGAGGGATCCGGCGGATCTGCCTGCAAACCAAACAGTATTCTCAAAGTTAGAGTGAGTGTATGAGCAATTGCATGGTGCAGCACAGAATTCGTAAGATTAATATTCATAACACTTGCCTGTAACACGAAGCGATAGTTTCCAACATTGACAGGACCAACGAGGACACTCTCTAATAATTGGTCATAGGTCTCGTCCTCAGCAGATCCAACATAAATGAGCTTCCATTCCAAATCTGCACCCACAACCACAAGACAGCATACATTGTCAAAACCAGACTTGGTAAAGTAGGCCACAGGAGCAAGATGATATGAGAGTAAGATTACAATGAAGACGTTAGAAAAATAGGCTTTATTATGACTTCTAGACCCAAATTCAACATGATGATTTAGATAAACTTTGTTCCAAGAAGATCACTTACAAGAAAATATTTTCAATAGGCTTTCACGTATACAAATATATATTACAAAATTTAAATTAACTATTACCAGAACAAGGTCAAACAGTAAAGGTTGTTTGATACCCTTCTCATTTTTATTTTTGTTTTAAAGAGCGTCCTCTAAACGATTTCAGGCGCTCAACCATCAATTCCTCATTCCAAATCCATGATGTTTTGAAAAAAAAAAAAAATCGAAAACAAGATTTTAGCAACCAATTAACAGAAACAGCTGGAGATGTGTTTTCATTTCAGGTCTGTTTTCTCCGAGTAGTGAAGTGCTGAGAGACAATCTTTAGGGAAACATGAATCTGGTCAAGAACAAAATGTGCTCAGCAGGCATACAAATTTTAGAAATTAAAAAGAAAAACAAACCAGACCTAAGATATGAGAAAATATCGTCTTACAGAATCATCAACTTGCAATGTTATATAGACATCGATTACTTCAGCATCGACTGTGAGATGAGTAACCCATCCCCCCTCCAATAGAATGAAAGACAAAGAAAACTGTAAGGATGAGAAAAAGCAGGGTTTTGGGTATTAAATTAGATGGGGGTTGCATGGATAAGGATGAGAAAAGGAGGGGGTTAAAGAGGGTGCAGAGATCCGGCTTCCTGGTGGGAGGGTTGCGATTAAGTGGTTAGAGAGTGAGGGTTTGAAGACATTTGTAAGGGGATGGTGGTTGGAAAGAGAGAGGATGAAGAAACCCTAAAGGAAGAGAGAGAGAAGAAGTTACCGTCTTTGAGAGCAGCAAGACACTCGTAAGAAATCTCGAACTGAAAGGGGGTGATAAAGGAGGCAGGGTTGTCGAGGACGGTGACGTTGGTGATGTTCACAGCACTCATGTTGATACTGATTCTGATGATTCTTCTCTGCACTTCTCTTCTGAGAGATGAACGAATGAACGAATCAAACAATGTTGGGAACCCCAAGAACCGCACTTTCTTCTTGTTGGCGGGAGAGGGTTTGAAGACAGAAAAAAATACCTCCCTATTCACTCTCAACTCACAATTCACTACACTATTCCCACGCGCGCTCTCCCTGTTTATTACTTACTTTCTAATTTTTTTACAGCGCCAAACAATTCATGTAAGATAAAGATAAACCGCACTCAGATGCCCTCCTTCCTTCTAACTAGACTAGTCTTTCTCACTTTCACAAAAAGAAATTATCCAATAAAGTGATTTAGTTAACATTTTAGTCCAAATTTTCACAATTAGTCAATGTAGTCTTACTTTTTTATCTCTATATATTTTTGTTAAAATGACTTTATATGATCCATTTTATTAGTATTTACAATTATTAACCAGATAATGAATTGTAACACATATATAGACATTACAACATGGTGGTTCTAGTTATTTATAGAAGTGAAAAATATATTATTTTGTGACTATTGAAGACAAAATAAAAATTCAAAAAATTAGATTTTTTTTTTAGTATAATGATGGTAAATACATTTATGATTTTGTCATTATGCTTACAAACACAACTCTTGTAATTATATTGGTTCAGGAAATATGTATATTTGAGATTCAATTACTCAGTCTTATCTTAACAATATTTTTCTTTATCATATTTATATTATTTGATATAATATTTATATTTTATAAAATATTTTTTTATAATTTAATTTTTTTATTACAATAGAGATTATAATAATAAGATACAAGTCTTTTACGATTTTAATTTAAATTATTTTTCATAATAAATAATTATAAAAATAATAATCTAAATAAATAAATTTGTAAGAGAATTTATCTTGTTTATTGATTTATATATGTAGTTATAAACATATGAATGACTCAAATGAGATTTTTTAACTGTTAATATTACCCTATAATAACAATAAAAAATTCTTAAAAGAAATATAATTGATCTTTGTGAAATAGAGAAATATTGTTAAATGTCTATCTTCTTTTTTATCTCACACCAACAAACATTCTAATATTAGTTAAAAAAAAATCATATTTGATTATTTAATTAGAGAAATATAAAGTGATCAAATTAAGGACCAACAATTATAAAACTTATTGTGATTGTTTGATTCTAATGAAAATTAATTTCCTCCAAAAACATTATAGGTTATATATGTAACTTAAGAATTACATCCTTGATACACAATTATCAATCTTTGTCCTCTCTTATTAAAGAGAATATGAGTACCTAATTTTAAAAGATTATTTCTATCTTTATTTCATATATTGATAACAAAAAGTAATGCAGACACAAGTAAAAACTTCACATTATTAAAAACAATTACTTCAAAAATCAACAATTATATATCCATATATGTTGTCTGTTAACATATTTTATATAACTTAAATATAAAATACATATCTTATTTTCGGCTCTTCTTGGATACACTTTAAGTAGTAAACACTTTTATCAGCACTTTCTAGCGGCAGAGGACTTGAACTAAGTGTGAACACTTTAAGTAGAACTGGAAGTCATCTTTTTCTCGTTTTTGTTAAGAGTGCAATTTTTCCCCATTCTCCAAGCAAAAAGAACTTTGTTAGTACTAGTCCACATTATCCATATACATGATATACATCTTTAATCTAACATGGAAAGAAAACTGTATTCTTCCATATATCAGGAAAGTGATTTATCAACTTCTTGTTGCTTCGATGTAATGCCATGGAACTGTGAAGTCCTACTAGGTTCTTCCTGAAACAAAACCACATCTCATGAATATACCTGGCAGTGCAAACTGAAGTGCAAATATAACTGAAATATTTAAGTACATACTATAGCTTCTATACTATCTTGAAGGTCAAAACACCCTTGTACTGTTGGCGTTCTGAAAGTGAGTTGTCCTTGAAGCTGTGAAAACAAACCACCAGAAGCTAATTATCTTGGATTAAAAATTTTGAGCCATAAAGTTTCAAAATGTAAGCCATAACTCACTACCGGTCCTTGCATGCTGTGCTGCATCCCATAATGCGGACCACCGCTTGCCATGGAATGCAATTGCCTCTGAGGATTGAAACAAAATATGAGATCCATAAACATCTCTCATTAAGAGAGCCTAGGAGAAAGTCCATGGTACCTACCAGCCCTAGAACGGCCGGTTGACCGCTATAATAGCCATCATGCATGATAGAGACTGAGTTCAGCTGCGCCTTTAAAAAGTATAAACAGTTAATTTATACACTATCCAATTACAAAAAAAGTACAGATAAGACAAGATAATACATCTCCAAGCACACTCTCTTGAGTCCCATAATAGGCATCAAGGGTTGAAGCTCTAGAATCCAAGTCCTGTGAGAACAAAAACTTATCTTACGTACCCAAAGAATAAAATAGAAATTGAAAGGAGAATGAACATTTACGAAAACTGCTATGCTTAAAGTACTATCGCTAGATACTTATGGACAATCATGGCCAGAGACATATCCCGTACCACAGTTTGCATGTCCTGCTGAGAAATGTAACAATTATTGAAGTTGTGAGCTCTAGTAATTCTCTGTTCCTGCACATAATTATAACACTGATGATCCTACAAAGTATGAGCAATATAAGAGTTCTAAGCTTTATCCGTGCATGACAAGGCCAAAAAAGTAATAAATGGGCAAACCCTCTTTCCGAAATCATCCATCATCTTGCTATTGATTCTTTCTGGATCAGAGCATTCCTGCAACACACAAAATCTGTTTAAGAAGGTCCACCACTTACTATAAGTCAAAACAAGTTCTAGCAGCATCATAACAGTTGATCATCAACTAACCCTTTTATTGAATGACTTTCTTTTCTTAGTAGGTTTTGCCCTGTGGCAGCCATAATTTTTATCTTCAACATCAAAAGCATTAAGAGCCAACTTGTTGGGATCTGAAGTGCTTCTAGCAGAATATTTTGTGTTCACACAGTGTTTATACACTTCTTCCATGGCCTGAGATGCAACAAGGTAAGTATCTTCAGATAAAGATCCAATTTCACTTAATACAATTGCCCGCCTACAAAGGTCATTAAAACGTTGAACTCGATTAGCAGTCCTTGTAATTATGTCAACAGAAAATTGATTGGCCTTTGCATCTTTCATCCATCGTTTTAAGATATAATGGGATGGAATGCTGGTTATGCCGGACTTCTGAAGGACAAGCATTGCATGTCTACATAGAAAACCTTTGTATTGAAATAAAAAACATGAACAACAGACACACAAATCTGCTTCCTTCCAAGAAACAATAAATTTCTTCTGCTTCTCAAAATCATCAACAAGAAATGTTAGATTTTCCCTTCCTTCTGTTTCCTTCTGGAGATGACAAGACATCATTCCCAATATTTCCAACTGAAATTTTCTAAATATGGCATCTGTATAAATTGTAGATAGCTGCTTTTCAAAAGGTGATAAAGATCTTAACGTAGGTTGCTTTTGTTTTGTTTCAATGTCAGCTTTGGCTTCAATGTCAAAACAGTCTACAGAGAAAACTCTATACTGTTCAATAAATTCCTTAAAGGAAGAATCAACACAAATATACTTGTCAAAGAAAGATGATATACTCTCAGACCTTACATTTGTTGACAATCCAGCCAAAGAAATGTCCCGCATGAATGTAGGCACCCACTTTTTACGATCTTCATACAACGACTGAACCCATTCGTCATCCTTTAGTTCAATTCTATTCATCAATTTCCACCATCTCTCTTCAAATTGCTCATCTGAACAGGAGTGATGAATGCATTTGTCAAATTTTTCCATAAAATTGTTATTTTGATTTATGATATAATCCAAATTCTTGGTTATTTTACATAAAACATGTGATAGACAGAAACAGTGACGTTTATCTGGGAACACTTCCGTAACAGCTTCTTTCAAGAATTGCTCCTGGTCCGTGATAATCACCTTGGGAGGTAGGTTACTCATTGCCTTGAGCCATGCTCGCATTAACCACATCAAAGCTGAAACAGACTCTTCCCCAACCAGTGCACATCCAAGTAAAATGTACTGGAAGTGATTGTTGACTCCGACAAAAGGAACAAAAGGAATTTTATATTTGTTTTTTAGGTAAAAAGTGTCAATCAACACAATATCATGAAAGTTTTGATAATCAAATCTTCCTTTTGAGTCAACCCAAAATGCAGTTCTCAAATGTCTATCCTGATCCAGGTCTATTGCATAGAAGAAGTTCGGATTTTCACACTGCATAGAGATAAAGTATTCAATGATCAACTGTACATCTTCCTCGTCTAGAGCCAATTGCATGCCCTTCTTACGACAAGCTACATTACTTATTTGTTTGCTACGTCCCTTGACAAAATCATCGGGACAGATCTCATGATTGTGCTCTTTTACAAAATTGTATATAATCCAGTTACCATCTAGCTTCTTCTTCATATGCATTCCAGCCTTACAGTCTGTCTTTGTACACGGTCGTGGATTAACTGCTGCACCGGACTCACGCTTACTTCCAAATCTAGAACAAACAATTTTAATATCAATAAATTTACCAGACTTTTTTGAGCGCCGACTGGCTTTTATCGTGATGCCAAATCCCACTGAGCGAGCATATTCTCTGTAGAAAGAATAGGCAGCCTCCTTTGATTCAAATTCCAAGCCATTTTGTGGTTCTTTAATGGAAAATTTATCAATAGCATCCACTTGATTAGAATTCAAATCCACTGGATCCTGACAGCATAAAGCTTTTTCACTTAAAACTTCCTTACAGTGTGCAGTCATTGACAAAGGATTGATATTATGCTCCTCAATACATATATCACACGTTGTATCTGTAACATCATTTCCACTAGATCCAATGTTAAGCTTCTCATGCTCACATATAGGTACCTCAAGATCAATCTCCATGGAGAACATATCAAAAGGAGAAGGAACTTGTATCACAATATCTGAAATGGAGAGAATATAAATAAGCAACCACAATCTTATAAAGCACAAATAGAGTACAATCCGATGTGTAAGTAATAAGGACATAAAAACATTTGGAATGGTCGTATTTACACAAAATGAAGAAAACAGAAGCAAATAAATCTTCAGGATTTGTACAATTTCAAGATTCTGCAGTAAACAGAATAATATTAAATTTTATATAACAAATTATATCATGACTATAAATTCCATATTTAGTTATTACTGATGTTCCATATTGATACTTGATTCCGTATATTCATAAATTGATTTTAACAAGATAAAACGTATATCTAACATTTCTATTTAACAAAAATAAATAAATAAATAAAGCATATCTTCATCGAAGAATAACTGTCTAATAGACAATTCATTCTTCAATTAAGGAATGTAAAATAACTTCGATACACAAGAAACTTGACTACGAAAATGAAATCTGGGTCTGCAATTAATCAATTGACAGGTCCAGCCCTAAGAGTTGAAGGAAAAGGAAATAATCATAAAATGAAGGAAAATCGAGAAAAAAAAAAAAAAAGAAAAAAAAAAAAAAAGAAGAAAAATCGAAAAAAAAAAAAAAAAGCAGTATCAGTAAAAAGATTGGATGAAATATGTTTTTTCTGCGTTGAAAAGAGGGTGATACAAACATTATATACAAATTGCAGAGTATTTAATTCTGATATGTGGGCACAATATCGTGCCTATAGTAATCTAATCCTTATGATTCAGTATATAAATATTACAAATACTCTTGATGGATAGACTCAAATGACTGGTGTTGAACAGATATTGTGACAAAATCATAAGGTTTGCCAAAATATATACTAGCAATACTTTAAATCCGTCTTGTTCTGTCAACCTGCTCAAGCAAGATTTTAAACAAAGTTGATATGCACATGGTAAAACAACAACACACTAGAGATTAATCCCACAAACATGATAGAGTCTGACCGCTGCACTCATTCATTTTGATAGGGAAGAAAGAAAATGGCATGAAAAGAATCTCAGTAGCAGGACCCCAAAGTCACAATTTATAATCAGACACCACTAACCGAATATGATCATATGAATTACTTGAAGAACTAACAAAGAATAAGCAACATTGGGTAAGGTGGAGGGTTGAAAGGATGAGCAGTGAGGTGGGTGAGCTAAAATCTAATACCCACTCACCTCAATTTCAAGGAACCATACACTCAAATTGACTAATAAAGCAGATACGGTGGTCGAAGCATATGGTAATGAAAATAAGAGAAAGTGTAGGAAATTAAAGGAAATGGAAATTGAAAGAAAGTAGAAACCTAAAGTGAGTTGTTGACGAAGGCGGCAGTGCTGAGAAGATGAAGAAAGACAAAATCAAAAAGATCTTTTGCTTTCTCCCTTCACTCCATTCCAGGCTACAACAACACAACTTTGCTTGTTATATATATAGTTTATTAAACTATATATATATATATATATATATATATATATATATATATATATATATATATATATATATATATACTATTTAACACTGTTATAACAAGACATTATTTTGGAATTTAGACATCATATACAGTTATTAAATTGAATTGATGGCATATGGAAGAAAGATTCTGGCACTCAACAAATAAATAATAATGAATAAACTGTTATCTTAATTCTTGAAACTGAAAAATATTGTCAGTCACATTAGTCTTTAAAATCAAAGGAAATTTAAAGAAATTAATTGTGCAAATTGATAATCATATTAATCTAAAATTAATATATATATATATGACGTGTAAAAAAATAACTTAAATAATAGTATAGACATATATTTAAGAACCAAAATAAAAAATGATTAACTTTATATATTTATTTGATTTTTTTCTTAAACAAATTTATGAATTCAACATAAATTAGTGTGAAGATTAAAATTGGTCTGTACAAATAGTATTTTTTTTTTCTTAAAATAGCAAATGTTGCAAAGAGACAACTTGTTTACATGATCATATTTGAATTTTTACCTCAATAATTACCTAATAAATAATTTGGTGACAAATAATCCAATTAAGTGATATTGTTAAGTAAAATTCCAATTCTAATCAGGGAATAGCACAACTTATGATATTATGTATACCTTTTATTAATGTAAAAAATGTCAAATATTTTTTTCCAGAATGTGTCTTCAGTTATATTATTTAGATTCTAAAAGAGAAAAAATCGTCCCATATTTAACCACATAAAAGACTTGGATTTTGCCGAACTGGCTTTACATGTACCATCATTTTAGTCTCAAATGAGAGAAATTTGTGTAGATATTAATCACATCTACGTCTTACATGAAGCTTAACATGACGTGCGAGCAGGTCTGTTAAGTATTGAAAATTAACAGAGCCTACAATAATGGACAAAATAATCTCGTAACGATCAAATTGACCCGCCATAATTCAGGACCAAAGTGACGTCAAAATTTTCTTGTATTACTAGTTTCATTATCAACTAAATGAGTTCATGTTAACATTTTGCAAACTACGAAAGGTGAAAATGCAACTAAAAACTAGCGTAGGCAAAAATCTTTCATTTCACACTTCAAAGATCTCGATAATAAACGTAAGTCATGTTTTAGCTACAACTGTTGCAAACCACCTTGTGCTTATATGCTACTAATAAGCCACCTATGCATTAGCCAAGTTGCTTTGAATAAGGTGGTTTGGATGAGAAAAGAGGTTGAGCAGCTGCTAGCTCTCCTTTCCATGATTCAACAGTCGAGTTGGGAGCAACCTTTTCAGGTACTCACTCATCAGCTAATATGCCGAGGGCACATCATGTAGCGGGTGACCCTTCCGACTTCTTTCCATTATTTTGCTTGCAAGGGATACTTGTTTGCCAACCACAAATATAAAAGCCTTTCCTACTCCCTTCGCACCTCTGGCCGTCCTTCCAACACGCCGTACATATTCACTTGGATCACGTGGGAAGTCAAAGAGTATGACATGATCTACTCCTGCAAAGTCTATTCCCCGTGAAGCCCTGTGACAAGTTACCATAATCACTTACCAGTGAAAATTAACATTCAAAACAAAACATCAGAAAGGCAAAGATAAACTTGGAATTAACACAGATAAATACCTGTCGGTGCAAACCATAAACTGGGAGACTCCTTTTGATGGAGAACGTGTAAACTCTTCCATGCTAGCAAGCCGTGATTCTTGTGTCATGGCAGCATGGAAGGGTAGAACTTGCGTGCGATTTCCTTTTCTATCAAAACGCTTTAACGAATTTTCAACTTTTCTGCATGTTTCAATCTGCAATTTTTATTTTATGAAGAATTAAACCAAAATAAAAGGACAAATGCCGCATGGGAAACGAAAATTACAAAAGATAAGTCTCAAAAGTCAGAATGAAAAATACCTTGTTGCAGAACACAATAGTTCTTGGAACAGGACTTTCCTCCACAAGCTGCAGAAGTGCAGTTTTCTTGTTCAAAAATGCTGTATCAGGAGTTTTTTCTTGTCCATCCTCTCCACTGCAATCTACTAGAATCTGAACAAACGAAAAGATTAATAATCACATAAAGATACATCGAAACTGATGACTCGAAATACAGGTAGTCTGGCAAAGAAATCAGTTACATAACAAATAATTTATTTGCATTATAGTTGTCTAAGAACATGATATAGCACCAAAACAACCCAGCACCCTCAGAATATATAATACAGTGTATGATATCATTTTTATAACTTGATACTAGCAATGGTAATATTACAAACGCGAGATTCAAAATGTCATAGCCAAGTTAACTTTTAAACCACGGATCACAGGTTGTATCAAATTATAAGACTTAAAGACAGTGAAAAATAACTTCAAGCATATCATATAAATGGTATACAGCGTTCAAGGTAATAATTGTAAACTAGCATTAGATAAAACAACTTAATCATAAGCCTCATATAACAGAGTTACGAGTTATATCTGAGTTTGTTAAACCCCTATTATAGAAGAACGAAAATGAAGCAATGAAACGGCCAGATAGATTGCACATAAGGAATGAATGACAAAGTAGTGAAATATTCAGAGAGGTAACAATTTTTGGCTTTATTATGACTTTTCAATTTCATGAAAGCCATTTAATTTTCCCGTATTCATAGATAAGTCTTCCGATATTCCGTAATGTTGTCTTCTATCCAAGAAAAATGAAATAGAAAGAAATGAAAGTTACAACTGAAACCTGACCTCTTCAAGGCGTGAACTTATACGATGCATACCAGGCCCCATAATCATTTCGCAATCGGGAAAAACTTCAACCAATTTGGTGAAAACATTTTTTGGTAAAGTTGCAGTCACAAATAGATACTGTGTGTCAACCGGTGAAGAATTGATCAAGCATTGAAGAGCCACTTCAAAGTCCTCATCACCAAAGAGAATATCTACCTCATCCAACACAGCACTGAAACAAATTGTAGTAAAGATAAATTTCACAATCAGTGTAAACAGATAAAATATCCTAAATGGACGCGTAGAGGAAGGAAATTGGAGTCTGGTACTTCTTTTTTATTAACTAACAGGAAAATATTACAATATCAAAATAGAACTTAAAAGTCAGATATCCCGATGGATATGTATTCACACCACACCGAGTAACATTTATCCTGGGAATCTGACTTCTCTGAAGTGAAGAAGACAAGTATGAAGTGAAAGAGTACAAGTGTATTCGCTGTTGATTTGGATTACTGAACCACCTAACCCACTTTAAATCAATAGCAAATACACAATCACTTTCTCACTTTTCACTCCTCTTTCTAGAGTAGTATCCATATCAATGCAGTTTCAACATCAATTCCCAGAGGTTGGTGCCATAATGATACCAGATGATGTGGTGTAATCTCGATGAGCAATTTTGTTGCGCAGGTTAAACAACGATTAAAATTATGTCCATTTTCTTATGCCATACTACGAGAGTCAAAGACTAAAGATATGTCTCCAGCAACCAGACCAAGCAATCCAAGAACCAACTTAGTACAAGTTACACAAGCATATTTCATTGTTGTGCATTGTGTCAGAAAACTCATATTACTAGTGGAAATTAGTTGCACTGCCCGTTTGATGATAAAACAGAAAACAAATGTAAAAGTCTGTAATGGTAGTAAGCAATTCAATCAATAAGAGAGCAATTACCATCTTAGATTTGTTAACTGCAAGAAGCCTTCATTCATGAGGTACAAAAAACGGCCAGGCGTAGCTATTAAGACGTCAACTCCCTGCTGTAAATTTTCCAGTTGAGTCTTTTGTCGAAAACCTCCCGTGACAACCATAGATTTGAATGGAACCCCAGATTTTGACAAGGATCGACAATTATCCAAGACCTGCAATAGTGCATTAGATGGACAACGGAGTTACACCTCTCTCAAAGGGTTGATTTGAAACAAGAAAAAGAATAAGCTAATGAGAAAATAAGGAGGATTTGACCTGAGAAGCTAACTCCGCAGTGGGTGCGAGTACAAGGACTCTAGGAGCTTGTGAAGAGGATTGACTACGTCCTTCAAGTTCTTCTTGTCTAACACGCTGAATGATTGGTGCAAGATAAGCCAATGTCTTTCCAGAACCACTTTGGTCAGCTATGACACACGTCTTTCCGCTAAGAACAGGACCAAACGCCATGGACTGTACATGGGAAGGGCGCGTTAAGAAGATCTTTTGGAGGGATTGAATGATGTAGTCAGCGCACCCAATTTCTTTGAATGACTTGAGACTGAAGAAGTTGGTGTCGGTGGTTGATTTGGCTTGTGAGGGAAACCTGGGAATTATATCCCATCCTCCTCGTTCTCGTCCACCTGACCGAGACCGTGACTGAGAAGGTCTGCCTCTGGGGGCAGCGTGATAGTCATTGTCGTCGTCGTCGTCATAGTTATCGTCTTCTTCGTCTTCTTCTTCTTCAGCTTGAAGGGTGCGTCTTCGGTCCTTGCTTCTGTGGTGTAGAGTCTTGGGTTTCTGAACCTTGAGTCTTCCGAAAGTTGAGAAGGGGGAGTCGTAGTTGGCAGTGGGAGTGTGGCGAGTGCGATTGGCGGAGGAGGAGGAGGAGGAGGAGGCGGCGGAGGCGGCGGCGGAGAAAGAGAGAAGACGAGTGTGTGGAGGTATGAGGGTGGAAGCAGAAGAAGGATTGTGGAAGAGATTGGAGGGAGGATTGGGAACAACAACTCTCCCAACCACCATTTCTCTGCTCTTCTTCCTTACTCTCTTCGATAATAAAATCCAGATAACCTTCTTTTCTCCATTTTATAAATATCATTATATATTTTATTCTAATATATAAATTATGAGTGTTCTGGACTTACTTTATATAACCTATCTCACGTTAATTTTAACGAATTTGAACTTTAAAAATTAAATCAATATCTTTTTGAGATAATTTTAAGTTATACTTTAAGATAAATAAGTACATCAAATCAGGTATATACGTGTAACAATATTACTTTTGGGTTAATGTGAAATGAAAACATCAATTTTAGTTCATGTTAAAGATTCTTTTTTTTTTTATCTCTCTGAAGTTTAAATTAATTATTTTTAGTTCTCGGTGTTATAAAACGTGATGTAATTATGCCAGATAAACACTCATTAACATGATGTTAACATGTAATCTAAACTTATTTTAAAATAAATGTTATTTATTTTTTAATATGGCTAAAGATGTTATTTATTTTTGTTTTTAAAGTATAGATTTGATTTGATTTCATATTTTTTAATTCTACCATTGATCTTATAGAAACAAAATTGACTCCCTCAAATCAATTACATAAACAAATTTAATAGAAATGTAGATTTCCTTGGACACATAACTTTAGTCAGCCTCCTAATAAAAGTAAACATATGGAAACAAAATCCATCATAATAGCTGGAACCATGAGTTTAAGTATCCTACTGTTAGGAGCAAGTTTAAATATATGTTTTTAATTGCTTCTTCACCACTCTTAATTACAACATGTCAACACACATTAGATATTCACTTCATTGTATAATTGGAAATTGAAATTTAGTTGTTATATTGAACAAAAACTACCAGTTAAATGTTAATAATATAATTAAAAATTTAAAAAAAAAACAAAAACAAAAATACAGTATTTTTAATCACATGATAACCAAATTCAATGTTGCAATTTCGAAAAGCAGTCAATTTTCCATTGGCAATCAGATAATACTTTAGAAGTAAAAGTGAAAAATCAGGTGTCAATTTTATGTAACATCATTACTACTGGATGTGTTGGGATATCAACAGAAACAACGACTAAAATTCCTTAGCTTGGATGAACAAAACCGATATTTCATGTATCTTAGTTTTTTAGTTTCTTTATTTTTTGGACCTAAAAAATGTGAATACTAAGGAGGGCTCTATAAATAAAGAAATGAAGAGTTTGCAAGAATACATAATAAATCTTTAAATAGGAATCCTGATTGTGCGACATCCCAATTTACACAAACTGAGGCGTGGTCGATGATGGTCTGAAATTCAGTTACATGTATTAGTAATGAGTTTGACAAAACAAGAAGTAGCTAAGCATGGAAGTGTTCTTAAAGCAGTCGGAAAATCACGTTCTTCCAAAAACTTTATTAGACAAGCCATCCAAGTCAGCCATCATGTGGTGAAATTAGGATTAGCATTGTGCATTTGGCGACGAAGTTCTCCCAGGAAGTCCTGCTGTGACACACAAGAGGAAGAAGCACTCAGAGCTGGTGCATAACCTGAAAGAAAATGTGATGGCAAGGTAGGGGAAAGTGATTACCTGCTGAGGAGGTCTAAACTGCTGATGAGTCCACACTGACGCCCCACTTGAATACATAACTGGCTTGTCTGAAATGGTAAAGTAGCAACAAAATTAGAAGCCAGACTTCATCCCATGCTTAGTAGTTCTTATGCAGCACAAAATTTATTATTGCTGGTATTTATCAAAGCCGTCCATGATATCAACAGCAGTGATAAAATGGTCAAACAAGGGATCCCAATTTCCAAAAGCAACATAGAAACAAAAATAGCCAACTCCACTGTTTAAAGGATGATGCTTCAACTTGCAATACATCAACAGGACAACAAAAATGTTTATAAAAATCATAAACAAAAGACAGAATTACCGATACAGCATGCGATGGAGATGTTCAGGAGAACCAAAAAAAAAAAAGAAAACCATTAAGCACAGCTAACTGGTGTATAAGGTAAGAGAACACTTTTTAGTTACTTGATTATACCAAAACACTCATAAGCATCTCATTTATATAATAGATCACTCATTTCATATCTAATCATCCATTACATGACACAAGATTTATCCAATTGGGAATAAACAACTTCAATTAGATGCTTCAAAATAATATGCATATTTATTACATTAGCGGGATTACTTTGGTTTATATGATAGAAGAAATTATCAGAAACAAAGAATATTAGTTTTTCATCCGTTTAAGTTTGTAGTTAAGTACAAATACACTTACAAGCAATCAGTCCAAATAATTTCATATATATAGTTTCGGTGATGACCTCAATTTAGTACACCAAGAACTTCTTAAACATACAAAACAAGTTTGAGTTTCATAGTCACCATATACTATAACAAAGTGGCCAGTGTTCATAAAATGGAAAAAATATAATCTTTGATGGTTGTGCACTAACCAGATGAATCTTTGGGATTGTTGTAGGATTGCATTGCAGCTGTCCAACCTGAAAACATAAATTTATGACCAACAAAAATGACAGGCTATGTTAACCACGGAAATAGAGAAAACATAATGGGCTTGTAAGTAAATGAACAAACTCCAGCCTCACCCACCCATCCCTTTCTCTTCGCAATCCAATAAACTTAATGCGTTGTGCAGAGCTGAATAGTTAAATATGAGGACAAGAAAACCTCTAATGCAACAAAAGGCATGCAACCATGTAGACATAGAATTAAAGGGAAAACACGTATTCATAATAAGCAAAACAAATTAGGAGAATGTTGAAACTGCTTTAGACTTGAGAATTGAAAATAATTCGTTATGGAAACAGATAGACTGAACATTGACCAATGAATATTCTGTACAAAGGTAGTGACATAATATATAGATTAAATCCATGCTTTCCTTTTATCAATGTCACCGCTATACAATTCTTCCAATAAGTCTGCAACACCAAGTGAGGTCAATTATGTATAAGAACTCGACCATTTAGGAAACCAACTCTCAAAAGTCAGTTGTTGAAGGGAGGAGAATCAAGTACTTATTACTTAAATATCTATATAGGCAGCAGAGCATTTTTCGGATACCAGAAACTAGCTTTGGTACCAATTGATACTAACTCAAGCACTTGGGGCACCCTTAAAAGCTGGCAATTAAGGGGGAGAACCAAACATTAAAATACACCCTCAAATATCCCATACTACTTGATGTGGGAGTTAGGCACCCCATAATACCCAAGTCTCTATCACTCTATGATTGTGTTCATTTTTGCCATTGGTGCATATGTATCATGGTACTTAATGCTAAATTTTCGAGTAGACTTCATAGTGTAGATATATTTGCACCCAACTGGACTTCTATATCAACTTTTTCAGCCTACAAAAAGATCTCTAATTAAGAGGATCATATCTAACAATTATCCTAATTGATAAAACAAACAATAAAGAGATCCCTATGTATTAGGATCAAAACTATCAATTATGCAAGTAAAAATAATAATGCTAAGGATCTAAAATCAAACATCTGTGATTTGCACATCTTATTGATATGAGGAAACAAAATAAGCTAAAGTAGTTCATGATTTTAGTAAGAGATACGGTAGTAATCCTAATAGTGGTCCACCTCATTACTCCTTGCCTCGACTTTGACTGGGTCCTCAAGCTCAAGATAAATTGTCTAAAATTGAACCAGAGGTTCCCTGCAACTGGGTTACTATCCTCTAAAGTACTTGAATTCAAAACAACCTTTTAGATTTATCCCCACTACTTAAACTTCATCACTATTGTAACACAGGCCCTTTAGCTCTTCTTTCAGTCATTCTTGCCCTTATTACTATCTCCATCTAGCTTATTTATGGGCTCCTCTTTAGTTCCTAAGTTGTTTGAGTGGCGGTAAAAGAAGCACAATTGAAGAATATATTCATATTCATAACTTGTTGATTCTATATTCATTTCTTGAAGCACAATAGCATGTTGCCTAAGATACGGTACTCCATGAAGTCGTCTAACTTTGCTGCTAACTTCCCCTCTGTCAACTAACATGCCTCTAATACCAATTAATTATGAACATTCAATTATGATCGAGTCATGGATCTTGATGCAGAAGAATCCTACTTGCAACCTATGGTCAGAGTAGGGGAGCAAACATATCCTTGACTGAGCCACTCTAAACTAACACAACCTTTTCTGAAAATAACTAGTGACAATATTCTAGTTTCGCAATCAACTTCATTCTTTGACTTCAATACTATGTTCCTATTGCTCCTAGATGGATGGTGTTCGTGTGTGTAAGAACTTTTGTTATTTATCATGTCATGAATTTCTTTAATTTTGGATTTTGTTTTATAATGACATGATATACATATCTGCTCAGTAAAAAGGAATTAGGAAACATAGTTGTACAATAGTAAGATAATAACACAACAAAAATGATTCTCAACAAGGTAGGAAATTTTATGACAGAATGAATGCCTTGAACGGTATGAATGTGATAATTGATCTGAGGACTAGTGTATACAAGGGTCTGAATTCTCTCCTAGTGACACTTCCTGGTTTTTGACAGACCTAAAGGCTCTGCCGACTCTCAGTTTCTGACATACACAATATCCTCTTTTTACATTATTTCCTACTTCCTGTTGCCTAACTGCTACTACCAACCTTGCACTTAGCTATTCACTAACTGCCCTGACTATAATTGCTCAACCTCCTTTTATTTATTGAGGATGAGTCTGAAACAAATCAATGGAATGCAAACTAAACAGTTCTGGACTCCAACAGGAATAGGTGAGCATAAACCACATTAGATAAAAATAAAACTGGGCCTTAGGCATTCCCATTCCACCAACAAGCTCATTGAAACCATAATGATCCATATGCCCCAAAAATCTACAGATGTTAAACCTATGCTTGCTAATTGAAAGCAATTGTCATTTGCCACGGACAGACTAACAGCAATGTTTCAAGTAAGATTATAAGAAAAAGTGAAAGAATATTAAATTTCTCAATATATGCAAGTTTTTCAAGAAAAGTTTGGATAAACTTACGATCATTAAGAAGCTGGGAAGCTGCACTGGAACTACACCCTTCTAAAGCTACGAATCTTGAATAGTGATTTTCGTTAAGAAGATTACTGCTACCAGCATCTCCGTGATCTGGAATATGAACATTTCTTGAAGAAACAACTTGATTCTTTTCTAACTCAGTCCCAACACTGTTTGTCCGATCAAGACGATCTACATAAATAAAATGGGGACTAACATAAGTTAATTAAAACCAAACCACTAGAAGTTAGAAACAAACTAAATAAAATGGGGGCTAACAGAAAATGTGCCAAAAGCTTTTGCCATTTCTCAGTGTGAAATATGCAAATGAGATTAGTGGTTTGTCATTAAGGAAGGTCACTGAAACAAGTATTATATTTTTCTTTCCTTAATTTTTGCTCCAGTCACTGTAAAAAGTAAGTACCTTAATCGAGAACATAGCACTAAAATTAAAAAAGTAAAGAAGTTCCGTGGCACCTTGAGTAAGTATGGAGACTTCCTCTCAACTTTTCAACAATTTAACCATATATGTTTTGCAAACCAGATGACCAAGGGTAACTCGCAGTTATTCTCATGTGATATTTCTTTTAAAATCTGTCCCATAAGACAAGGCCCAAAGGCTGAAACCAACACTGGTGCCATTAGTCCGTTGTCAACAGGGATGGATGTGACTCAGTTTATATTTGGCCTTTTCAAAATTCATTTCTAGCCTTTAGATTTTTAATGAAAAAAAATGTTAGATTGACAATATTTTGAATTGCAGAAGAAAATAATTAGTGTTTGAAGTTATTTCGTAAACACTATAAAATTAAGATATATGAAGTAAGAGTTAAAAGGAGCGAACACGGCTTAAGCCTGCTCTTTTTCTTTGTATAAACTCATAACTTCATGCATGTATAGGGTGAGCAAAGCTAACTTCATTATATTATGTTGTGTCTGACTTATATTCATTTCCTCACCCTGCAGTTTGTCCCCATTTCAATGTCCCACCTTGTTGTTCAAACTTTGTCCAATTTCCTCCTGAGATTCATTCTATTACCATATAACCAACCTATTCCATTTTTTATATATTTTTTTCACAGAATGACTATGTGTGAGGGATGAGGGGTGCATGTATGTGTGAAAAAGGGTAAAAGGTGTCATATTTATTGTTGAGCTTCCTCAAACTGACTAGTTTTATGCTACACTTTCATGTGCTAAAGATGGATATGTTAGGGAATAAAGTTTAAACTATAGGATGGTATTTGAAATCAGGAAAAATCCCAAACTAGGAACACTGGATTTAACTTATTTACTTCCCATTGTATGGACAAAAGATAAACACTATAAGGGAAGTAATTGAGCTATAGCAAATAAAATTTGCAACCGAAAGGTGCTGTGCAACTAATAAGGAAGGGATCGACTTCAGGAGTAAAATAAAGACACAAACTACTGCTCATTAGGCGAAAAGGGACTATAACTGTTTGACATTAGTAAACACCCATTTGGAATGGCAGTAATAAATAAGAGAAGGCATGTGATTTAGACATCCAAATAGATATAAAAGGATCAATTGATTGGAAGAAACATAGGAGTGAACTGACCAGATGATTTGCGCCTGTTGGCAGAACGGTTCCTGCAAAAAAAAGGAATGGGAAATATTAGGAATTGAGGAAAGTGGGTAACGTAATTGAAGTAATAATATATAATTAATGATAGAAAAAACCTCTGGTTGGGAGGAGCATAGCGCTTGACGACGGGGGCGGATTCCGTCGGCGGAGCAGCCTGAAGATTCTCGAGCATCTTTCTCTAACTGCTTCTACTACTTCCTTGTCTTCGACAGAAGACAGAGAGAAAGAGAAAGAGAAGAGTTGAATTAGAATTCAAAGAGAGAGAAAGTGCATCCTCTTTTCCTTCTCCTTTTACCATAAACTAATGCATTGTTACTAATTCATAATTAAGATGCGGCTGGATCGGGTATTCGGGTCCATCCACACGTATGTTTTTTAACGTGCAAATGTTTAATTGCTTCGTAAATAAATTTTAAGTAATGAAAATTTCAAAAATAGTTTATTTCTTTTTCATTCCTCCCGGCAATTTTGAACGATCATATTATCTTTGTGGCGTTTATGTTTAGATCCCTTATATAGCAAAATTTAAATAGGAATAAAGTGTTAATTATCCTGATATTTTTGCTTTTACCTTTAATTAAAGAAGTAATACTATATTAATTACATTAATATTAAATTATTACTTAAAAATTGTTAAAAATCTATTTCATCTGAATTTGAATTTAGGATCAATTCAAAAAAATTGTTAAGATTATTAAAACTAATTTTATATTTATCAAGTATTGTTAATAATAATAATAATAATTTGAAGGATAAATTAAATAACAATATTTAAATATTAAGTTGAGTTATTAGTATAGTCAATTAATATTTAATATTTAAATAACAAATAATAATTTGTCAAGATTATTAAAACTAATTTTATAATTATCAAGTATTATGAATAATAATAATTAATATTTGAATTATTCAGTTGTGAAATTATTCAGTTGTGTTGTTAATAATACTTGAATGTAATTATTTAATAAAAATAAGAATTTTATAAAATAAGATGGTTTTCATAGAAGGGAATAACATCTATTGGGATTAGCAAATAACTATTAAAAACCTTAACTGCTAAAATAATTTATTTTCTCAATTCTTCTCCTTTTCTCTTTCAAAAAATATTTTTTTCTCTTATTTTTCTATTTTTTCCTATAAATTTTATCTATTTAAAATTTTTGATCATACTTATAATGAGTTATTGATCATACTTATAAGGAGCTAATGATTATTTTAAGTAATTAGATTTTGAAATAAAATAAGATTATTTTTATTTTATAAATTATAATTTTTATTCTAAATTTGTTATAAATCTGGATGAAATTTGTCTCGTTTTATCTTGTTTTTGCTTTTGATAGTATAAAAATACTTTGTATTTAGTTGGATTTTATGTTTGAATAAAATTATTGATATTTTTTTTTCTTTTTTTTATTTTTGTTGTATTTTTTCTTGTTATAAATATTTCAATTAATTTTATTGACATTTTTTATTATTTTTTAAGTAAACCATCAATCTTATAAAACTTATTTATAAATTAGAATTTGTATTTATTTATAAATTTTTCAAAGATTTAATCTTTAATTGATATAAAATCTTCAACCCACTCTTCGTACTTGTCTGAAAGATTCTATCCAACAAGTTTAAGTCTTTCTTGTTATTTTGACTACAAAGTTTATTTTGACTTCCTTATTATAAATATTTATTTATATATATATTCTAGGGTTTAAGTTGTATTAAAAAAAACTATAGCTTTAGGTAGACCTCTCTTTGGTTTATAGTAAAGAAAGTAGTTAATAGTGACAATTATTTAATAGAAAATGAAATTTAAATAAATCGTATATTTAATTACATTTTTTATTTAAATAAAGAGCACACAATTGAAATTTAAAATTTTGGGTGACAGTTTCCTTAAAAATAGGGAGAGTGGAAGGAGATAAAAAAGAGAAGAGAAAACCGAACCTAGCGGGGAAGAGAGAGATGGAGGAAGGAGAAGACGGAAGCGAGAAGCAGAACGCAAGCACCACGCGACCCTCTCTGAAATCCGATTCTCCGTTCAACAAATATGTATTATGGAAACAAAAGGTCAGCTTTTCTTCATTCCCTTTTTCTATTTTCATTCCAAACACGGCTTAAGGGAGAGAACTTGGGTGCGATTGGCAGTTGAGGGAGAACTGCTGCAAAAGGGTGCGAGAGGACCGAACTCGCCTCCTCTGGAAATTCAGATGCAATGAACAGCAACAGCAGAATGATGCTGTGAGTGTTGCATTGGAAGATATTGTTTCCGATGAATTTCACAAGATGAAACGAAGGGATGAGGTGTTATGGGAGTATGAAAGTTCTCCTCTCACCACTAGCCCGGAACAATATCAAGAAATACTCTTAGAAATGCAAAAGATCTTTTATGAAGACCTCAAATCCCAACCACAAGGTAAGCAAGCAACTCACTCTCAATTATATGCAAATCACATATAATTATATTATGTTCTATGACTCATGTGGCTGTATTATGCATCTGTGTGAATGATTGTGCCTGATGAGTATATGGAAACAGAAGAAAATGGTGGAAAAGGGACATTTACCTGTAGTTCTACTTTGCTATTCAAGTTGTGTTAACTTGCACCTGTTTTTTTAATACCTCTCTCTCCCTGCAGAGTTAGAAAGTGATATTGAAACTTGGGAAGATGAAGTGGATGAGTACCTGGCTCGTGCAGTTTTTGAGCATATGCAGCTAAATGAAGATGAGGTACACGATTTAAAGCATGATAGTTTCCCTAGTTATCTTCTAATTAGATATTGGCATCTCTCAATAACAGTAGTCTTACATTTTGATTTTGCGGCTATACCTTTCTTCAGTCACTGCTACCCAAACATGTTATTTTTGCTGCCAACATCTGCATCTGTATCTGTAACATAAACCAAATCTTGAGTATCCTATGGTCATTTCTGTGCACTGGCTTCTCAGATCACATCACAATCAGTGACATTTCCTCGTTGCCGCCGAGTACAGAATCTGTGATATGTTATAAAAAAAACGTGCTTATTTGTAGTGTTTTAATACTATTTTCGAGGCAAGCTTATTTTTTTTTTCTTTAATTGGCATGAAGTCTCTGATTTGAGTATTAAAATTGGTAATAGGCATATGGGAAAGAGATTTGGTGTCCCATTTGTAAGCAAGGAGAGCTCAAAGATAGTCACAATCTTATATACTGCTCTCGTTGTGAACTTCAACTAAACAAAGCTAGTGAGGTACTTATATTTGCTACCTTAGTGCTATGTTTTCTATGGTATTTCTGGCCATGAAATAGAACATCTAGGATTCTGTAATTTTACTGAGATCGCATAGCTCCCTTGTTAAGTACACTATTTGCACATGCTAACATCTGATAATTGTCAATATCTTCCAACCGAATTTGTTTCTGTACTGGGTTGATTCCAACTCTCTGTACGGTTAACATTTACGGAAAATAACTTATTATATCTTAGAATATCTTCCATATTGCATATTCTAAAATATCTTAAGTACGAAGATATTTATCATACATGTTACTCGAAAGGTCAATTCTATTTTATTTTATTTTATTTTTTAATTTTAAGTTGTTAACAAGGTATTAAAAGGAAATTAATAACATCTAAACATTGGCTAATGGTAAATGTAGGTAAAGAAAGCATAAAATTAACAAGTTCCTTTCTTTCACTTGTTTGATGTAACATCCAATCAAAGCATCTCACACACTGTAACATCTCATCTCTTGTAGAGGAGAATCGGTCATCTCTTGCAGAGGAGAATCGGTTTTCGTATATATTCGTTTTCTTTATTGTTAAGTTTAGTCTATACAGCCGTGATAAAATATTGAGATATTTGAGGATACTTGGTCTTTGGGATTTTGAAAGAAGTATAATATTTTGTAATCGTCTCAATATTTCTTTATTGAATATATATCTACACTCACACACATGCATGACGATATAATTTATAAGCTAAACTACATCTGCTCTTACACTTCGGCTTTATTTAGACACTTATTATAACCATCATTTTTTTTTTTCTTTTGTGATCCAGCTTACTTTGGACTTTGTGCGAGATCGGCTGGCTGAAGTCCACACGGAGCATCTTGACAGGGGCTGCAGATTGAAACCAAAATTTTGTATGAAGACAAAATTTAATTTAACTGCATTGTACATTTCATGTGAAGGTTGCGATACATTGGAGGTTGTCATATAAATATCATAGGCTCAAACTATATCGAAGAGTTTTCTTTATCTTTCCTGTTTTGCTTCATCTTGTTTGGTTTCTATTATGGATGGCCAGGGTAATGCGGTGGTAGAAAAAAATATGTTGGGAGTAGAACTTGAGAACACAAAAAATAAAAGTATTTGCTTTAAATATTTGTAAAAATAAAGACAACGGAACACAATTTACCTTAAAAAAACCCATGGCTTTGTTCCATTCTGACATAAAAGTGCCTTGCTTGTGGCCTTCCTGAAAAACCCTCCGCATAATACAACAGCTAATTATTTTCAAGGGGCTGCCATTTAGTCGAAAAATAAAAAAATTTGCCCAACGTTTGCAAGAAACATTCAACCTAATGAGTATTGTAGTACATAGACGTTTTCTGGAACCTGAATGCACTATTTTGTAGATTTATAGAACTTGGAAATCGATGCTGGGGGAATTTTAGAGAGGCACTCGTGTCAACTATACTCGCTCTCAAACGGCGAATAAAGAAAGAACCCTTGTTAATCAAACATTATGTAACTAGGCTCATGCTAATAATTGTCGTAAGAGAAATAAAAATGCATACCATGAGAATAGTTTTAATGAATAGCTTACACAAATTTCCCAATTTAATCTAAAAGTTATGCATTTTGGTAATATTAAATAAAAAAATATTCATTAACAGCCCCTCCTCTGTAGGCAACAGAAAAATGTTAGATAGTACTATCTGTTTGCTTCTTTTATAATAGGGAGGTCTTGTTCAAGTTGATCCATCCATTAAATAAGGTTCATCAATGGTTCCTAAATAGTCTCAGCAGTGGATTAAAAAGAGCTCAAAATAAGTTCAATTAATCAAATCTATCTTCAATTTATCTAGTATAAAGATAATTATCTGCATATTTCCACCCTGAAAGTATGTAGTCCACAAAGATGTATCCTGACATCTAATGCATAATCCACAATATACGCGTATTAATGAGATAACATGTGGCACTACAATTAGGAGTTAAACAATGAATTCGAATGCTTACAAGCTTCAAATTCAAGTGGCTTACAGCTCATGATAATACACTGGGTAGATACACAGGATTGGAAAATAATACAGATACAAACGAAAGCAATTGCCATAACAATAATCTAAAGTGACCTACAAAATTCACTCTCCAAATTCTAAATTTGCAACGAAAAAAAATGTAACATTCAGATCTCTCTGAAAACTTTCTCAGCAGCGGCGATTGTCTTTTTAATGTCATCAGAAGTATGTGCCAAGCTGGTGAAGCCAGCCTCAAACTGGGAAGGTGCCAAATAGACACCTTCTGCCAGCATTCCCCAAAAGAACCTGGCAAACTTGGCAGTGTCACTCTTCTTAGCATCTGCAAAATTATACACAGGTCCTTCTGTGAAGAAAAACCCAAACATCCCACTTATATGCCCACCACATATTGCATGGCCTGCCCTCTTCCCAGCTTCAATAATGCCCTGAACAAGCTCACCTGTGACTTTGTCCAAGTACTCGTAAGTTCCTGGCTCCTTAATACGCTGCAGGGTGTGTATGCCTGCAGTCATGGCCAAAGGGTTCCCACTCAAAGTCCCAGCCTGGTACATTGGGCCAGCTGGTGCCACCATCTCCATAATATCCCTCCTCCCACCATAAGCGCCCACCGGCAGACCTCCACCAATGATCTTTCCTAGAGTTGTTAAATCAGGAGTTATACCAAAATACTCTTGAGCACCTCCATATGACAATCGAAATCCGGTCATAACTTCATCAAAAACAAGAAGGGCATTGTTCTCTTTGGTGATTTTGCGCAAGAAATTAAGAAATTCAGGTGTAGGAACAATGAAACCAGCGTTTCCAACAACAGGTTCCAGGAAAACGGCAGCAATTTCTCCCTTGTTATCCTCAAAGAGCTTCTCAACGGCCAAGATGTCATTGTAGGGGGCTGTAAGGGTTTCATACGTGGCAGCTTTGGGGACACCAGGGGAATCAGGAAGTCCTAAGGTGGCAACTCCACTACCAGCCTTAACAAGAAAAGGATCTGCGTGGCCATGATAACACCCCTCAAACTTGATGATCTTCTCCTGTCCAGTATAAGCACGTGCAAGACGGAGCGCACCCATGCAAGCTTCTGTGCCTGAATTGACAAACCGAACCATTTCAATGCTAGGGACGGCATCGATAACCAGCTCAGCCAAAGTGTTTTCCAACAAACAGGGTGCACCAAAGCTGGTTCCTTTCTTCATGGTTTCACCTAGAGCTGCAAGCACCTGCCAATGTGATTCCAACACATACGAACTTTAATTTTCATTCAGCCAATGTAGTGAGTGACCTTTACTCTGTCACTAAGAAAAAATAACCTAATCGAAAAAGCCTTGGAACTGACAGTCCATTTTAATTAAATCCTTTAACATCACCCTACTTTTTTTTTCTTTTTTTTACGGTGTTTTAAGAATCTCATTCTGAGTGTATTTAACACGGTTCCATCTTCAGAACTTGAACCACTAGTAACATATTACAACATAACCCAATTTTCTTTTGTATTAAAATTTATAAACGAATAAATGGAAAACGGGAAGGTTGGTTCTTACCTGATCATCAGCGTGACCAATAATAGCAGGACCCCAAGAACCGACGTAGTCAATGTACTCATTTCCATCGATGTCCCACATGCGACACCCTTTCACTGAATCAATCACAATTGGTTGGCCACCCACCGATTTGAAGGCACGAACTGGGGAGTTCACACCTCCAGGCAACAACTCCTAACATCAGAATCAAAATCGAAATCAAAATCAAATAAAACCATTGAATGTGATTCCAATTGCAGAGGAAGAATTATCGTACCTTGGCAGCTGCGAAAGCCTCCTCGGACTTGGTAAGAGTGAGTTTTTTGTCGGTCTTGTGGTCAACGGAGACGGCCATAACGAGCGAGGGAGGAGGTGTTCTTCGTGTGAGTGTGGGAGAGGAAAGAGGCATCCCTAGGGTTACCCTCGCTCCAGTGATAGCCGAAACAGCCATTAGAGACGAATGCGAAGTTGATGAGATCAGATATGCCACTCAGAGATAAGACTCTGTTTCTCAAATTAACATCAAAACCTTACCCTCTCGCCACCAGATACCACATTCCCCCTCTCTCCTTATATAATTTATATATATATTAAAATATTCTGAGATTGTTGAAATGTTAAAGATACCTTTTCCCAAACAAAAAAACACAAGTATGTGAAAAAATAAAATAAAATAAAAAGTAAAGCGAAAACCATATTTTGTTGATTCTTTTTATCGATTACCTTGCAGTATTTTTAACAATAGAAAAAGAACTCATTGAAATACAAATATAGCTTATTTAAATTATCTTGTTATCTTTTTAACAATATCATCTTATAAAACAACATAAACTTGGTATTTAAGTTACTTTTTTAGAAAAAATAATATAATGATTAAAAAAATGGTCATAGTGAATATTTGTACAATCTTTTAATGTATACATGAGTAGCAAATGTTTCTTAAATACATGTTTATATATTATTTTTTAGAAAGAATATATTGATATCTATGTATTTAATTGAATTGATATTAAACAACATTTTATTCCACAGACTATTCTGTCCCTCCAACAGATACTTATCATTCTGATATATTATTATTCCTTTTACTTGAATTAAACTGCTTTCTTATGTTGAAGACACCCTGAGAAAGTAAGGTCAACAGAATATAAGTTATTTGTGAGATGTCTGTGAACATGAAAAAAAGGTGAATTGAAGAAAACTTACCCTGTTTGCCCAAGAAAGCCCACAGGCGTTGCAAAGTGTTCCTGGCCCAGATGGTCCTCGTCTCATCATAGGGGTGCATTGTGAGCTAATGCCACAATTCCTGCATCTAACAAATCAGATCATTTACAATTGTTAAAATAAAAGCACAAATAATAAATTTTAGATAATATTGGTGCCTTATTTTACCAAACATTGTTCCTTTTAAAAGATATTTGAGAAAAGATCTCCTTATTAGATAAATGGCTTTGGAACTTTTGAGCTCCAAGAATTGGGCCAAAATGAAAACTTCTAATGAAACTGGGAAAGAATTCAAATGAAATAAAAGCAGCAGAAATTGAAGACAGTGTGAAGGGCAGAATAAAAAGTTAAGAGGAACTCACAAAATTTCTGAGTGAATGATATCTAGGCCTGACTCCTGGATTTTGGACAAAATAAGCTGGCTCTTACTACGATGTACCCTACATATAGCAATTAGTTAATGGTAAGGTACATGAATAAGATGAACAAACAAGAAAATGAAGATTCAAAATTCTCAGATTGAATAAGGCAAAACTTAATGAGACTGATCTGATCTGACCTCACCTGAGAGTAGCTTCTTGGCGTGTCCTGTATCTAATTTTATTAGCAAAGCATCTTCGATTCCTCTTTTGGCGGAACCTGCTTAACGAAGCTGCTCGGTGTGATTCATATTCGCATTCCATTTCTATTGCGACCTAGAGCAATCCAGCATGCAAATTGCTTAACTGAAGAAAAAATGCTATTACATTCAAATTAAAGCTTCAGTAAGTAATTAATTATATCACCCCTTGGTTTTGATTTTGGTTTGGAGGTGGTATCTCCAGACACTGTATCTGCTGAAGACATGAAAATTTGTAATTTGATAAAGGCAATTTGGTAAGTGGTTATAATAGAAAAAATGAGGAAAGAACATAACATGAGGATCCTCGAGAACACTATTAGTATGAATGTGTTCTAGTTCAAGGAAACTGCACCAGACATGGTCCTCTTCAGAGGTAAAACCACAGTGACACGAAGCACTAGCGGTATCGTCTTCCATGGGCTTTGCTCCATCACCCATGTCCATGCACTTCCAAATTCTCATTACCATTCAATATCACATATATACTACATGTACTCAGATACATACAAGTAATTTAAAATAAACGACTCTTACTCAACCTCTTTTTTTTTTTTTTTTTTTTTTTTTTTCTTTTTCTTCTGCAGCTCATGTGTTTCACAACTATAATTGCAGTTGCAAATAAATTGCATGACAAGAGAAATAAATATAGAATTTTTAAGGTTTAATTGAATATATAACTTCTTTATAACAGATTTCCTCGCTACATTTTTATTATGACTCTAACTAAGAAGATTTTTTTTTTCTCATCATTATTCGTACCACATTTATCATTTTCTATCACACTTTCTTTTCTTTTATCTGTTTGTACAAAAATGTATACATATTTATTATATAAAGATTACTTCTCCTTATAGTATTAGTATTTTGTTGATTTTTCTTTATAATATTAATATATATCCCATCAAACTAATGTAAAAATAAAAACTCTAACAAAATTAAAATAGTTCAAACTTTTTCAACACTGCATTATGTACGAAGCCAACATCCAATGCATATTATTAAATATTTTTAATTACTTAAATAATTTGTGTTTTACTCTAAGACAATTTATTTACAATAAGTATTTTACATTTTAGTTTTATTAATTAATACGTATAGTACTCATCGATTTTTACTTGCACATAATTTATGCAAACTAAAGAATTTCCAAATTTATGGATTATAAACGTAGAAAATGAAAATGAGACCAAGAAAGCGACATTAGATGAAAGAAAGCATATCCTATACAGATTTCACATAACTGCATAAAAAAAAGTTGATAAAAGCAAAAAATTCAACGAAACAAAACACACACACACACACTTTACTAATACCATGCCTCTCAACTGAGTATATTTAATCAGGCATATGAATTACACTATAAAGTTATAGAAGAAGGGAAAGAAAAACTATAAAATTACACTTTAGCATATACACGTTGGCTAATGCAAAATAAAACCTTCTCCTCTGCAACTAAATCTTGCATGACACAACCTAATAATGGTGTTATCTTCTTTTTTTTTTTTTTCCTTTTTCCAGATATTAGGTTAAGCCGCATAAAAAAAAAAGTCTCTAATCTGGTTAATTAGTCACAAAACGATGTTTTAAGATTTCAAAAGATTGAGAACAAAATGACCATTTCTCTTATATAATTCTATCCATCTAAACACATCTTTCCCTTTTTTTGTTGGTTTAGAATAGAGGTACAATGAAATCAATTATACAAGATATCAAATAATATCTAGCATGTTTCTAAACGAATATCATCGATAATAATATACATGAGTTCTAAAAAGAATATATCTAACTCAATCACTCTACATTTCAGGTGGTTCCGTTTTATCCATCCCTCCACTAATTTAGCCATGACCTTTTGTACTAATCACATCCTTAAATCTTCAAAATCTTCTCTCCTTCATCTTCGAACAATGAGTCATCCAAACCTGAGGTGTATAAAGAGTTATCTGGTACCACCAAAAGTATACAGCTATCGTCCACACTGCATGAACAGTAATTACAAAGAATACACTTCTTACATGCAAGACCAAAACGAAGAAATCGCATAATGCGGTTCTTTCTTCCATGATAGGTCCAAGGTACCACCAGAAAAGATGGAAGCAGATTCTCCAAACAGACAATATACAGACACAAAATATTCTCATATATACTTGTATAAATTGAATTATTTGGCACGGAATTCATGCCGAAATACGGTAAGATTTTGAGTAAACTTGTCCCTGTTCTTGGAATCTATGCTCAGAGTAACATCTGCCATGAGTTTATCGAAGCATGATGATAGCCGCTGATGCTGATCCATTGGCTGCAAAAATTAACGAACCCTAGTCATGCAACGCATGCAGAGTGGAAAAACACAACTCATGGTTCTAGCCACCCAAAAACATGTAAGATATTATAACAACAACTAAACTGAACCACTTAATAGCAAGTTATTGTCACCACTTTGATGTACGCTAAAGTAGAGAGTGAGATCGACACAATAACTACCATCAGTGCCTCGTATGTGAACCAATATTTACTATCTTTGAGTTTCTTTTTCTTAATTGTGGAAAACGAGAGGCTGAATTAGCCCTATGATTCAAGACCTGATCTGTAGTCCAGATAAAAAAACACCACAAAATTTTATAGCCCAACTTTCAGATTACACTAACTAAGAAGGAAAATACCTGTGATGACAAGATTCGAGCTTTCAGATCAGAGAATATCTGCACGTAAATAGAAACTCAGTCTATAACTTGATTGTGTCACAAAACAAACAGAAAATGTGGCTACAATTGTCAGGCAAATCAATATATAATTGCATTTTATGCTAGATAAATGAATAATTACATGAAGACTCAACTCCTAGTCTGGAGTACTGATTAGTTAGGCAATAAATGCAAATTAATATTACACTCAACTTCAAGTTGGAGTATATATATTATTTACCAAAGCTTGTTAAATAATATATGTACAACTGTCAGCAGAAATTTTTATGAAAATAGAACACAGATTGAAAAGATTCACTACCTGCTCATTAATGAGTATCAAGCTCAACATTGGCCTGCTCAGACTCCATTGGTTTCCACAGTCTTCAAACAATATGATCTCAAATAGGGTCTTCAAGATCTTGGCATGCAAAAGAGAGACACCCAAGTCAAATAACCTTAACTAATTGTCCCTCGTTCCCAGTTTCATGGTAGGAAAAATGAATATGAGCATATTTCATAAAATAAAATGGTAGTTTTCTTTCTCGAGTATGCTGAACAAGTTATACACACAACAGATAAATCAGTGAAGGTTTTCACCAAGTGAAATTTTAGGACTAAAATGATGACATAATGGTATTAACTGCACCTTAATTTTTCCAGATTCCAGAAAAATAAATTTATAAAAAGTTAGTGCAAAAATTGTGAAATTTTAACAGATTGTGAACAGTAAAATATTAAAATAAATGTTTACTTCTGGAAACAGATTGGGACATTCTGCAATATGACGAGCAAGGTTGACAGATGCAGGCAAATTTGGAGCCTCCCCCATGGTGATGTTGTTAAAATAGAAGGCAGCCAAATTATCAACAGCAGATGCACACTGTAATCAGAAAGTAGAAGATTTGGACAAAGGCAGTTACAAACCAAAAACATATTGTTTACAATAATATAATCTCGTAAAAAATTCTATGGAAAAAGTCCTTTAGCCTGAAAATGGGAAGACGGATATGAGATTTTGTAGCCATAACCTGTGATGAGATACTTGTATCCAACCCTTTAAGTCCAGATTCAAGGGAGCCAACCATATGCATAAAGGTGTTTGTATCCAAGTTTAATACAAAAGTGATGTGGCTATTGAACAAAACTTCCAAGAATGCAAAATAAGCCCTTGTTAGCTGCATAAAAGCGAAAACTAAGTGTGATTCACTGTAACAGTATTTGGCAACCTGATAGAAATCTAAGCCAACAAATAATTCAGGACTGAGATAAATAGAACCTATACAAACTATGAAGGCTCACGGATGGTTTTATAGTTAACATGTTTCCTCAGGCAAGAGCCAATTGGGCTTAGTGCGGATAATGCGTAAACCACTGGGCATTGTCCTGAAACCCAACTTTTATTTAAAATAGAGGAAGAAAGGGTAAAACTCAATCACTTGGTCATGGAGCACTTTGATACCATATCAATCAGCAACCTAAAGTTTAAGCCATGCGGTGAAGGCTCCTCCTGAATCAGAAATTTTGAAGAACCTCACCTCATTAGCCAGCTTTTGGGTTAGCTCAGGCCTAGACTCAAATTCTAAGACTTGAATATTTCTCACCCTCTAGCATAAAAATATCTTTGCTTTAGAAAATGCATAGCTCATTGTAGTAATTTAGTAAACAGCAAAGGTATGGGATATTTGTTTCACTATCTTCTGGTATATCTATTTTTAATCTTGTTAAAAAAGTCGTCTTAATTATACACTTGTAGCTCAGTTAGTTGTGGTTTCAATGGTGCAGCCTTAATTGCAATCTCAAGAGTGATGGTTTAGTCTCTCACCAACTACGGGCAAAATATAGTATATAAGTGAAAGACAACCTTTAACTTATAAACTGGTTTTGTCACATTGTAAGACGGTATCAAAACCTATTCTATATCCATTGCTGGACCCACCAGCATTTTGCCATGTTCCAGGCTGGAAATCTTGGGAATGAGGAAGTGGTTGAAAGTCACCTTAATTGTGATTACCCTGAGATCCTGTAGTTGAGGCCTATTAGGTGGTTAACTTAATTGCAACCTCAAGGGTGGCGTTTTAGTATCACATTAACAAGAGAAATGACCAAAATATAACATATAATTGGGGGACAATTCTCACCATGCATACCAATTCTGCGGTTGAATTAGGCTCTAAACCCACACCCTAATAAATCTTTACCATTCAAAAGAGAGATTGGCAATTGACCATTCAACACAACTAAGCTTCTTTCAACTTCATAAAAAGATTTTTTTAAGAAAATTTTATCCATGCAATCATTTAGCTTTATATCCTTCATTTTATTATTGCAAATTTAATTTGATGTGTACATATGACTAATATTGCAAGAAAATAGTTTTCATACCTTCCTATAAGCCAATATATCTGACATAGGAATTGACAGTGTCATCTTTAGAGCAGTATCAAGAGCGTCAGACAGAGCTCTGTCACCATATAGTTCAAACACGCCAAAGTTGACATAATTTCCTGAAAGGGCTGTCATTTGATGCAAGATATTAAATTTAGCTTGCCCACATACAATCACTCTCTAAAGTATTCTGTCCCAAAAAATAGATACACATTCATGTAACTGTCACACAAAACCATGAACAACTCAAACATTTCGCAAAAATACTCAGTATTTTCTGAACTAAACCACATTTATATAACTCCGCAACATCATAGAATAACTTTACTAGCTGCAGAAATTAACAATAGCAAACAAAATACAGGCACAACACAAGAGCGTGCTTCAGAAATAAACAGGGCTAGGATTTCACCTCTTGACAGTATAGTCAAACAAATCCATATTCCTTTGTACTTGTATGTATAAATATCAGCAGCATTTGGAAGAGACAAAACTCTAGATCCATATGCAACAATCAGTTTACTAACTTCCCGGAAAAGAAGTATGCCATTGGGAGAAGAAGAATCAAATGTCAAACGTTGAGCTTTATTTAGCACAAACTCAGCCATGAACTTTAACAATGGAGTAGTAACCTGCAGAATCAAGCAAGCGCCAGGAGGGGGAAGAGGAACATACATCAGAATGTATGTATAGGAAGTAATTCCACATGTACATGACAAAGGGCATTTGTAGAAGGGAAATTAGAATCCAAAGTTTTTATTATTGCACATTTCTATAACTCATCAACAAAACTAAAAACACACACAAAAAAAAAAAAAAAAAAATAAAAAAAAATAA